>Ga0210059_1001728_pt1 | contig 33318 bp, 18 predicted proteins | sample Ectturendosymbi2_FD_188042 | JGI IMG/M metagenome (GOLD analysis project Ga0210059, IMG submission 188042) | Ecteinascidia turbinata endosymbiont from Florida, USA - Sample 2 (SPAdes) (version 2) | ecosystem: Host-associated > Tunicates > Ascidians > Unclassified | place: Key West, Florida... | reverse complement strand
GTGGTGGTTGGGGGGCGGCACTTTTCGACTCGCCCGGGGCGGCACTTCCCCATGTCGGGGCCATGGCGATATCTACTAGCTCTTCCGAAAGACCCATCGATGACCTTCGGCGTGGTTCACATCAGCACGGGTTCGCACACTTTCTTGACTATTCCACCTCAGCTCAGCTCATTACACTCCCGCAGAACTGCGCACGAACCTGTCTCAAGCGTTGCGCCCTGCGGCAGGAGCGAGGGGTACCGGACTACTACAGAGCAAACAAAGAAGTGCGAGGCCGTGCCCGAGCTGCGCTGGAGTGAAAATCAGTCCTCATTCACCCACGAAGCAAACAAGAGAAGCCAAATGGGAGGTAACAGGCCTTATTGTTGCATCACTGAGACTTGTAGGTTCTATGTTGACAAGAACGTGAGAAAGAGTGAGATCAGTGCTCTCACGTTTAGGGATTTTGACCGTAGACTGGAACTTTTAACCCTATTTAAGGATTTTTTTAGAGATTTAGGGATATTCGAAAAAGTTTGAAAATTTGTAAAATGAATCATTTCAGTTCCTTTTGCGAATCATATTTGGTGCTATTCTCAACACTTATCATAGCGCTCCGATTTTATGCTGCACCACCACAAATTTAGGGTTTTTTATGTAAAATAAGGATTTTTTGGTACAGGCACTGTTCTTGCGAATTTTGGGGTTGATTTTTGATAGCCCTGAGTGAGAACTTGTTTCACATTGTGGAGCAGAATACAATGCTTATACGTGGGGCGACATTTGAAGAGCAGATTTGTGTTTATGTAATAATTTTTAGTAACTTGGAAAATAATTACCAGTCGTTCCAGTCATTCTTCAAATTATAAGTTATGACGTATCCTTCAAAAACTAACAACGAATATGTCGGATTGAGCTAGCAAAAATATAGAATGATATCAAAAAAGCTGACGATTTTCGCGATTTTTGGGAATTTTCAGTTGACAAGTAAAAGGCCGTAATCAGGGGCGCAACGAAGGGGGTCACAATGCCCCGGGCGTCGAATCATGGGGTCCCGAAAAGTCCCAGCAATGTCGCAAGTACTTTCTTCAACACAGTACATTTATTCCCAAAAGACCTTAGGTTCGAACATGGGGGCGCCAAACTTGCTTTTTGTCCCGGGCGCAATCTAACCTCGGTACGCCCCTGGCTATGATCAAAGGTTTTATAAGGAAAACATTCACAAAAAATCTGAAAGTTCGCAGACACGGATACCTCACCTTCGTGGAACGTACGGCCTAGGAGGAGCAGGGGGGGCAGGGGGTTAATTTAAAGCAAAAAAACTTTTGTTCAATTCCAAAATGGTGGCAAGCTTAGCAAGTTAAGTAACATGTTTCTAAAAAATTACAAGCTAACCAAAAAGCAACCAGATGACTGATCTAGAAATTTGCCTAAGGATTTTATATCGACTGCAATCAGACTCCCTCGTTGCCAATGCATACCACGTAAACGCCACTGTTTTTGTCTCGCAACTCAAGCTAGATGTTTCGTGCAGGGTGTTGTGATCAGCTATCTCAGTGATGCACCGTTGTTGAATGCTTTTTGCATCCCACAACATCTGTGGAAAAAGCAACTTTTCGACTGTACATTGTCAGTCATTGAACGTCATGCTATAATTTGAAACTACTTAGCAAAATCTAAATGACTCTCTTTTTAATTTGTTACCATTTAGCGAAATCTAAATGACTCTCTGTAGCTGCTAAAGTCTTTGGATTTATCGGCAAAGTCAGATGAATAACATCACAAATGTTTAATCCTCATAACACAAGACATTTACTTTACCTGAAGGATTGGCACTTCCGACAGCATAGAGAATGTAATACAACCCGTTGACCAGGTCAAAATTGTGCTTTTTGCCTCCACTAATTTCTTTTCTCAAGGACGCTGGTCTAGAGAACGAGCATCGTAGAACTCCGTTTGTTTTTCCATAAACAATGTTAGAGATTTCTTTCTGGAAAAAATGGTTTGAAAATGATATTGAAAATTCTCTGTTGATCTCTTTTCCATAGCCATAAAGCAAATACTTTGCTTTTCGTGTCGTTAAACCTTCCTGTGGTTTCAACAAAACAGATTCGCGTATAAGAATGTTGTATGGAACTTGATACATCTGTTAAGATTACGCATAAGGTGTGATGGATCTCCAGCCTCAGTAAAAAATTTCCAAAATCGTCTATTGAAATAGAAATGAATGTCTGCAAAATTTAGGTTATAACCTTGTTTTTATAAAACGAAGTATGATTAAAAAATTCAAGTGGTCCTAACGGATTTCCCAACTTTGTTTCTGCTGCCACTGAAATTGTTTGGTGTATGTTTTCCTGAAGTATAACGAACATTGTTTTCCTTTTGTGCTGCACTGGGAAAGTCGGCATAATATGGACGAAGTTTTAAAGTACAGCTGAGCCTTCAACGTGTTGCATAGCACAAAATTTGACGTTGTTGTACGACGGCTGAATTCCTAGTAGTTTGGATGGAGCCATTCTTTGGCATAACAATAATAAGGTGGTCTGATACTCGCAGGTCAAGAACAATGGACCATGGATGTGAAATCTTCTGTAAAAAAACGTCATTTCGTCAGACTCCAACTGTTGTTTTGCAACACTTTTTAAAAAGTGATAAACGGGGTTGGTTGACTAGATGACCGCCATGGTCTTTCACCAATCCTATATGATACAGCGCCCCTCTGTGTTTACACTGATCAGCTATTGTGCCATTGTGTTTTCATTTGCTCTAATCTTCGCTACTGGTTGGTTTACTTCAAGCGATGGCTTTTATGGTGCTTCTGCTTGTTGGTTGAGTCATATGAAATAATCAACCATTACCATTAGACTCACCATTACCAATTGTCATCGAACTCTCTGTCTTTCTTTTTATGAAACGGTAGCTTTGTATCAGTGAAATCATCAAAACTTACTGCAGTGGTTCTCAACTTTTTCATCCCATGCACCCCTTTGACCGTTATTCACAGATAAAATCCCCCCTTAGAAGTTTAGTTTGTAAAGAACACTTTTACATCGGTACACTATGAAGAGAAATTAAACTGTTCACAGTTGATAAGCTAAACTATATTACTTTTTAAACAAAATCCTAAATACAAAATTCCCCCCTTGCAAATACAAAATTCCCCGCTGGTGGGGAATTCCCCCAGTTTAGAACCCCTGACTTAGTGCGTTAGGAAGGCCATGATTGTATTTGTGTGCGTTAGATATATGTATATATACGCTAATTGGCATTCTCGACTGCAGGGTTATCTATGATCGATCGTCTGGTAGACTGACTTAAAAGGCTAAACAATCCATGTATTAAACTGTGACGATAGCTGTGTGATAGACCACTTGTCAGATTATCAAACAACTGTCGTAGAGATTCTCAGAATGAGGACAAAAAGGTGAAATTCATCGAATCTAGCAATAAGGTTTATTTAAGAGAGTTGTCTAGGATTGCTCTCAGCACACAAAAGATCTGAGTCTTATATGCATGTCTTCTGCAATTTTTTTGTATAACAGACATGGCCTCCTTTGCAGACGCTTGTGTATAAGACAATTGATGGTAGTAACCAGTTGGTAGTTAAACAAAAAATCTGGCAGGATAGATTAAAAAACGTTTCTTGCATCAAAAATTTACGATTTTCATACTTTGTGCAAAGGTGAAGGTGTTTTTACCAGCACAAGATCAAGCGTATAATAAACAGGTGTTCTTCATTTTTCATGCTTACCGGAGTAGGGTAAATGCGCGGAGTTTTTTGAAACTCTTGGATTGATCCAGATCTGAAACTTGATGAAGTGCAGTAATACATGTCAGCATTTGACATCTTTGCGTCAGAGGAGAACGCAATTGCTGCGTATTGATTGTCAGCTCCGGTACCTCCAACTATTTCGAAGTCAAATATGTTGTCCTCTTTCTAAAAACACATTAGTATCGGCACACAAACAAACTCCCTTCCCAATGCTGACAATGCAGTAGAAGAGGCTGGTGTATGGACCAGGCCCGTAACTAGCTTGGGACACTAGGAGAGGCAAGGAGTTTTCTGAGGAGGGCCCAAATTGTACATCCATAGCATGTATTTTAGATCGATAGCACCAACACATTTTTCCAGAGTAGGGGCGAAAAATTTTCCAAGGGGACTTCGCCCCCCTGCGCTCCCCTTAGTTACGGGCCTCGTATGGACTCGGTCATCTTTGCTTGAAGCAGCAAGATATGCGTTGAAAAGTGCAGAGAAAGATGGTCTACAGTTGGGATATCTACAAGCTGAGCTTTGTTTTTTTATAGTAGATTCTAAAAACCCAAAGAGTCTCCCGAGGAAAAAGCGGACCCCTTTCTAGTAAAGCAACATTGCAAATTCAACCTAACATCAAATAAAGAGATAGTAAATGCTTGACCATTTTTTTTCCAGGAGTTGCACAGTCGCAATGTGCTTGCTTACATGATGTTGAGAATTAGCTTATGTAATCCTCATTTATGGCAACACTAAAGATGATAATTCGTGGAGAGAAATATTTCCGCAATCATACATCCTTCAGAGCAATTAAATTGCTAAGAAAAATATCTGCGTTTCAAGACACATCCTGCAGATCACAGTTTACGCGAAAGGCCCTTGTATATTTGAATGCAGCTACAGGGGCCTACGCAAGGGGTCTTTTTGGGGTTAACCCTCCCCCTTGAGCTTGATATTTTACAAAAATAAGGGGAGTGCGTGTAGAAGAATATGCCTATTATGTCAACAAACTTCGCTTGAACACACGAACATGACGTCAAATTGTGACGTCACAAACAGCGCACACCAAATACAAATCACCACCATACGTCACTGAATTAACCCCCCCATGAAAATGTTCTGCGTACGCAACTGTGCAGCCAACATGATCTTCAGTTTGCCAAACCAACAGCCTTGCAACAATTGTTGAAAAATACTTTTGATCTGGTTTCTACTATAACAAACTACGGTTTATGTTGATGTGCCCTTCGGATGAGTGTTGCAGAATATGGTAGAAATATGCTTGTCCGGCGTCATTATAAAAGGCCAACCATCTCTTTTGGCCGAACTGCCAGTGCAGGCTTTATCTGGCGTTTCTTTAAAATTGGGTTGACGTTACTATATCTATCCAGAAATTCATTATGAGAAGCTTTAAAGCACGCCAGCTAGTCCCCACGAAATGTTATTGCATGAACCGAAGGTGCATCAAGTCAACCACTCTTAGACTTGGTAAAGATCAGTTTGATCCACGTTGTGATCCCAAAGATTTTCAAATATTTGACGGATCATGCATCGTTCTTATTGATTCAATATGGAATTCGACTGCCACAGAATGTTAGACAAAACGTATAGATTAAAATGTTTGCCTAGGCCGATATTTGTTGTTAAACCAGTGAAAATTACTCTTCTAAGCTGAATTTGTAGATCAAATACCTGTTTCTGGTCGTTATTTACAAGAAAACAAAGTGCGCTCCTTACGTGTTTCCACGAACAGAACATGCAGCTCGGTGATCCAGGCAAGCATCCAGGAGGACTCCTGAAGCAGCCTTTGGTTGATTGGCAGCCCGAAGTGAAGGTGTTGTCTACAGCAGCAGTCTCTTTGGTACTTGTAGGCGTTACAATAAAGCTTTGAGTCGCGATGGATGTACTAAGGCAAGAAAGCACAACCTGCTTTGTATTTAGAATTGCAAATTGCTGTTCAGAAGAACATTGTAAGGCAATAAAAGCATATTTTGCAGCACAGTTGTATTGATTGCCTAACACGATCTTGGAAGACGATCAAACAAAGCAAATTATCTCGAAAATTATTAAGTGTTTGCATCGACTGTATACTTTATACTTAAAATGTTGTCTACTAACTATTTCAATTTGGTTCTTTTATTGAATTATTATCTTTTTATTAAATTTGGCGCTTTAACTACATTAATTTGCCTCTGTAAAAATCTTTTGCTGGGTTACCTTTCTAAATTCTACGTTGTTTGGCGCAACTTGATACATAAAACACGGAGCCAGATGTGAAACGATACAAGTATAATTGAAACGAAGCATAAAAACTATTTTCTAGCTGCATTGAGTGAGTTGGAATTTTCTCATTTGATTGTCATTAAAAAATAATTTAAAAAAATATGATAAAAATCCTAAACATCTTCCTCACAGTTGTTTCGCGTATGAAACAAAAAATGAAACAGAAATAAAAATGCTTTGAATGAAAGCGGAAAACAAAACCATCAAGATATAAGGAATTACTTAGTTTCTGGTGTTGGAGTTTTTCCCACAAAGCTAATCGGAATGGAAGTGCTCCATTTGTTCGTGAGATGAAACTGTATCGCATTTTCTACAACAAAAAACTGAAGTTAAAATGATGTAAGATAAAAATGCAGGTTGACTTTTGCTTCCTTCGTAAACGGAGTATATTCAATGGCGTAGTCATGAGAGTGAGTAACAAGCAAGTCCTTATTTGAAAAGGTATTTTCTTAATGAAACACGTTTCAAGAGTTGTGGAAAACTTTTAAAAGTCTCTATCAGCATCCAGAAACTTCCTCCGCTTATGCACAGGAAGTTTTTGGTAATACTAAAATAGGTGTTGGGCCACGATATGTCATGGGTGCATGGGCGCAGTTTAGTGGGGGACACGGGGGACGTGTCCCCTCCACTTTTTCAGACGGGGGGGGGCATAATATGCCATGTCCCCCCCACTTTTTTTTCGTTAGGTTTTGTATTTGGAGAGGTTTCAAAAATAAAAGTAATGTTTGTCATGTTTTGTGTAAAGAGCTTTTCAGGTTAGATGGTAGGCCACACATAGCCAAGTTGATGTTGAAACAGAGTTTGGTGTGGTATCACTGATTCTGTTAGTTCATAAATTTTAGCTTCGATAAAATAATTTTTAGCATTTTTCAAGTTTCTAGAGACCGTGAAAGATGTTTAACTGCTTCTGCCCGACATTTTACCCTGTGTGGTATACTGTTAGAAAGGTTATTTTCTTGTAACACTGAGAGTCTTCAGCTGCACATGTGAGAGACCACAGTCCAGCCATGATTTGTTCCGTGCAGAAATGTAACTGGCTTTGCTGTAACATTGGTTGTCACGTATACAGAAACAGACAGCGTATAATTTATAATTTAATGATGCAAGTGTATATAATGTTAGAAAGTTAGATTTTCAGGCAAATCGCTGCGAAGCTTTTGTCGAAGACAAAAAGCAGCACTATTGTGGAGACTTAGTTTTGGGATGGTGAGTTTAGTAAAAGACTGTTTTCAATCATTAGTGAACAGGATTTCAATCAAAACGTTGGAGAAGTAGCCTCCAGGATTTACCTAGCTGTGAATTGACCTATAGTTCAAAACGTAGGGACTTGACTTGGAAATAAGGATAAAATATACATTTATCCTAACTTCTTGTAATGTCGCGACAAGTGTGACCAACAAATTCAAAAGATATGTTTTTCTTGACTCTTACACTTTGTGCTTGTGTTGAATGCATTGGTTCGTGAGTCATCTGATTTAGTTGAGTTTGACCAAACCAACAATGCAGCACTGTTTTCATCCAATTCGAAACATTTGCTTTACAGATACATCACACCTAGTTTTGTTGGACATTCTTTTCGTGTTGAAGGTTAAACTTGGTATTTATTTGCCGATTCACCTTTGTCCACTTTGATTTAATCTCAAATATATTTTTGTGTCGTTATGCAAGTAGAACTCTTAAAATGAAACTTTTGACATGGTGCAGAGTTATACAGTACGTCTGGCCGGGCTTTTCGGGTCGGGCCGGGCTCGAGCTTAAGCTTGTCTAAATATTTCGGGCCTGCATACAGAACTTTTTTATAACATTAAGAGTAACGACTTTTTTCTTTGGTGACGTAAACTTGTTGTGCTCCTCGCGGTAACTTCTGTGAGTGAAGTGATTGTGGTTTTTCTTCAGCTAATTCTGTTTGCAAACACAGCTGCGTTCTTTTATTCTCTGCTGGGAGTAGTCTCACACTGTTTTTGAGAAGGCAACAGCGGTGAAGAAATTAGCCCGCGATGGCGTTGCGTCGAAAAGATCAATCACTCACGCGATTTTGCCTTGTTCTAAGAAGCCTACAAGCCGGCTTTTCATATCTTTAGAGCTATCCTAGACAGTTTCTTTTAAGCCTATAGCACCATCGTACTGTAGATAGTTTCTTAATAATTTCTTTTTTTCTTGAGATACATTATATTCCACACTCCGAAGTAATATCGTTGACTAACATGCTTCGTTTGTGCCAGATTATGCCAATGTTTTGGTCAAGGTAGTTGCTATTTTCGGTGTGATAAACCGTGTACGTGCAACTACACCTGCACACAACAGTTTTGTTACCCCGCAGTTGTGCATATCTTAACTCTCTCGGTAAATTTGCCTTTCAGGCCTAAATCGGGCTTCAGAAATAAATGTCGGACTCGAGCCGGGTTCGGGCTTGTGATTTCGGGCTCGGGCCGGCTTCAGGCTTCAAAATGAAACCCTTTCGCAACTCTTTGCGGGTATGTAGGCAGGGGCCAACAAGGGGAGATTGAAAGGATACATCCTTCATCCACCAACAGTAAAAATAGATTGAAATCATTTTGAGAAGTAGGCTACGCTAATTTTAGGTTAATTGTTTTTGCTGCTGGTAAGGAAATATCAATGGAGATTTTGGTAAGGGTGGAGCTGCATGTACGATGCCCAGTGGCATTAAAAAGATTTGTAGCTTTTTCAAAAAACGGAAATGTGCAAGAAAAATATTTATCGTCTTTGTAACGTTAAGCGACTTGAACAAGACATCAAATCGCGCTGTAACCCACACTTCTTATAAAATGCATGAAAACTGAAGTGTTCTACTGTAAGAGTGATATGCACGTGTGACCAATGCAATTTAGCATTTTGTGCACTCCAACTGACAGCTCTGCTTAACCCAAATGATGTGGTCTACTATATTGCTGTGCTTGTTTACCTCCAAATACGATATTAATGGAAACCGTCTGAACTACAGTACCGTGTCCAGCAACAAATTTAAGTATATTAACATGCAAATCATCTGCAAGGATAAAACAAAGCGTGATTAGTGTTGCTCTCAAAACACCTCTAGAAATAAGATTGGGAATCTGTATACAAAAAACGTCACTTCTGCATTCTGCATCGACCCGAGGACTATATTGGTTTCGCACCAAGCTGTCCCCCCCACATTTTACAACAAAATTGCGCCCATACTTGGGTGAGACACGGATCGTGAAGCTCGTAAACCCAATACTATTTTGTTTCGAGTCTCCTAAAGGAATTATTCTCAAATAGAAACTGATTTCAAGAAGAATATAATATAATTGATAAATACACAAAATATCAAGAACCCCTTGGAGTACCTCCATAAGGCCCTGAAGCAAACAAGACGTGATAGTCTCTATTTGCAAGATCGAATTGTTGAACTGCGTTTCCCGTGACTACTCTTGTAATGCTGGCATTTCTTGAGAATTCGCAGTGAGATATACCATCCTCCGTGGAAGACTTGAGAGCGGATACACCTTCCTGCAATTCAGCAGCAGTGATGAAAAACGCAATAACAGCTGAAACTACACAGAATGTCTGATCGCGGCAATTGGCGGCAATAGCGTGAATTTGCTATTGGCATTTGCAGCTCGCTGCTGGAGGCCACAACTCTCACTCGGACCCGGATAATACAGTAATAGTGATCGCGGCCAGGGGTAACAATGCTAAGAGTTAAGGCCAAGAGCAAGTATTGATTGAAACTGGTTGCGCTCTAAAGTGTGCGAACGTAATCAGCGCTCAGTGGCTGGTACAAGACTTTTAGTCCAGAACTTTGACTAACAAAGCAGAAAAATTCCTGGCTGTGGCTTGAGGCATCATTTCAAAAATTGCAAACGACAAAACTTCAAAGCATTGGGAATTGTTTTGTCACAAAATAAGAAAAGTTACACCATAATGAAGTTAATCACAAAAGCAGATTGAGCAACCGAGCTATCTGGTCAAATAGCAAACTTCTGAAGCTTGTAATTGGCTATGTAAGTAAATTTGTGAAAGTCATTTTTTCATCCCAGGGATATTGCGTTATTCCTTTTCTTACTCTCACAAAAGACCTAGACTGCAGCGGATACGGAGTACTGCACAAAACCCTATTTAAAATCACCTGAGTTGTGAACTTCACTTGGTTCAGTCGCAAGTATTTGTGGCACAAACAGTTTAGTTACAAACGCTTTGATAGATCAGGTCCACACACCCACGAGCATAAAGCAATATAATTGCAATGAATGAACGATGCCAGGGAAGCATCTGGTTTACACCCGATGTTCTCAATTTGGAGTCCATGTTATTACGAATTTGTTAAAAGCAATCTGTTGAGCAGAGCTGTCAAACTTTTTTGGTCGGATTCGAATACAGAGAAACCATACGCATTGAGTAATAAAAAGAAACATACTCTGCAGTAGAACTGATGCGATTTGACTTCTACAGTATTGCACCTGACAAAAAGTTATACTTTTTCCTTTATTACAACAGAAAGTATCATTCCTTTGTTCGTTCGCATTCCTTAGTCGCTGAATAAAGCAATGGACGTGCAACGACATTCAATCGACACAATACCGGCAAGAAACATAAATCAGATGATAAATATGATTCATTTGACGTAGTTGACCTCACCGTTAGAGTCTGATCCGTAGTGGGATGGAGGTACTGTGTTACGATAACACCACTCCTAAAAGTTCTTCCGGTACAATAGTACATCTCGGCATCCTGCATTTGCGATGAACTGCCAAAGGCCACAGCAAGGTACTTTGCTGATCCATTTCCAACGTCTCCTTTGATTTCCATATTAAACTGCCTAGAAATGTTATTCTGCGAAAAGAAAGACAAAATATTGCGAAGTGAGCATACTCTGTTTTAAATATGGTTAGTCATATTTCCGCACTACTGTCGCATGACTAAAGAAAACTAGGTAACATGTTTATTGTAGGCTGCGGTAGGTAAAACCGATACGCTTGGTCTGTCGAGTCTAACTGAACTTCAACTTTAACTCGAAAATACTCTGGTCATTTGTTCACCACTGTTCTGTGTTTAATGATCATCATAACAGGCGTTCGTGGGAAATGTGATAATAGTGTACGTTTACTAGAAAGCATTTTATAATCGTGTTTTCAAGAAAAGCGTTGCTCGTTGTTACTGTCTCTCAAATGGATGACTTACATATTTCCACGAAAGGACTATGCAGTTTTTGTCACCAAGCATGCAACCTAGTCGGTTTGTAATGCAATCCATCGATGTTGTACATATCGTCAGAGCATATCTTCCTTGTTCTGTCTGTAGAACTTGTTGCTGAGGTGTCGTGGAAACTACGCTGTAAGTTGTAAGTTGGTGTATAATCTATCGTGAAATTCAAGTAACACTTACATAACAGCAGACCAGGATCAGCAAGACGGGACATTTATCTCTATATACCGGTAAGATGCTTGTCTTTGGAATGAAACAGAAAACTACTTCACTAACCAGTTAAGAATCTAAAAATCGAAAACTGCTGTCACCAAACTTGAAGCAAACTTTTCGGAACATTGCTTTGAACCAGACATTTCAAAAAAGTTATTTTCTCGTTTAAAAGCCAAAATGCTCTCTGAAACGTCGACGCCTTGTTGACCTATGCGCATAATTAAATGCTTCTCTAACAGAGTCAGTACGTTTTCACACAACTCACTTGGTTGAAGTGGGTTGCTTGAATTTTTCCACAAACTTAATTTTGCTTTGAGTAAACCACCGGTTTGTTGCATGATATTGCAGTTCTCCATCTGTTTGCAAAGATGCAAACAAGGTTTTGTAGGGTCTGTGTGGAATTATTAAAGCAAAATGCAAACGCTGTTTTAGACAGATGAAAAACAAGTTAGTATTAACAGTTCAGAATGATCTTGTTGGATGGTCTAATTAACTACCCCTTCACACATTAAGGTCTTTTACCACATTTCGTAGATTTCGACACAACGTTTTGGCCAGACTTAAAAATGTTGCTGAGACCAGTAATTCCTGTGGAAGCATTTGCTATCTTAGTGGCGAACAAAGCATAAAATGTTTATGTGATCGAAGGCTCAACCATCGTGTATTTGCTGCACGTTTCATGAACACATCCTTGTCTGGGGCAAATCGTAACTGGAGTAGGAAGGTTAGCCGCCAGATTCTAAACGGAGTAATAAATTGGACGTTTTCGGCATCAACACTAACTTTGCATTTTTAGATGAACTAAAAAATTTTGTCAAACACCTAAAGCAAAATTTCTCAAGCTTTTTTGTTTTGGTCATTGATCTATGTGTTCAAGGTCAAATTGAAGTCAGTAAAACCAAACGTTGGGACAAATGATGCGAACATCAATAGTCTAGGGGAGTGTCGGTGGTTTATCAAGGAAGCTACCATAATTGAAGACGAAGAGGAACGCTGCTTCAAAAAATTAAACAGTTGTCGCTCACTGGCAATGTTGCCACCAGCAAAAAGAACGTGGTAATCCCGGGCCTCAAGGTCAAAAGTCATTGGTGTGTTGCTACTGACAGCTTTCGTCACGCTGGCGTCTCGAGTGAATTTACACTTAAAAACTCCGTTGATGAATGAGGCACTGCTGTTTGTTACATGTTCCTGAAAAATAAAAATAGTAAAAATCACAGTTCATGTCGCTTTCGCTGAATTCGATGCTTCGTCGTTATGCCAATGGACGATTCGAGCCAACGTGGAACAGTCTCCGCGAGCGTAGAAATGAAAACGTCATGAAACAGTTTTGTTAATAATATTTTTGTTAATGATGTAACCATTACAGAAATGTTGCATTTGGACGCAGATGCATGATGCTGTCAAACAGAACTCATGTAGGAGGCAGGGGCCGATCCGTCCAGTAAGTTTAGGAGGGGCTATTTCAGTAATATTTGATAGTCAATTCTCATTACGGGTGCACTACTGTAAGAGAAATGAAATATAGGTCACAACACTGCTGTGACAAAACAATGGACGGCAGAATCGCCTTTTATCATGAATGCTGTTCATCGAATTGTACGAAGTCATGGTGAATAAAGTTACTTTCGTAGGTTTTAGGGGGGCGATCTCCCCCCCTGGATCCGCCCTTGGTAAGAGGAAGGCTCCAGCGAGACTAACTGTCAGCGTTTTCTTTTTTCTTTCTGTGCCAGTTTAAAAAATAAACATATCTTCATCAGTCATAGTAAGAGAAATATTTTCAAAGCATGACTATGTCATTTTTTACCTAACCTTACATAACGTTAACTTCAGAAACCAGGCAATAAATTTTAACTTAGTTTACAAAAGGTTTGAAAACTGAAGCCGCTATCATTGAAATGCCGGCAGGATTTTATTTTCACAACTTTTTCGATAACTTAAAGAAGCCTCAACTACTCATTAAACTGCTATATTCCAGCAATTCCTTGTTACTTTTGTCCGGAGCAATACAGTTTGATTCGGTAGCACCTCAGCACCGTCAGCGAAATATAGTGTAATCATCTACACTCTACAGCAAGGGTGTCAAACATGCGGCCCGCGATTTTTGGGAATTTTCAAAAAATTAACATTTACGCTATTTAGTCTATTCACCGGTGTTTAAAAGTGCTCGGCCAGTGAGTGAATAAGTTCCTGTTTAACTGTAATAGAGACGGCTAGAAACGATTCGCCTATAAGTCACGATACCCTTCGCAGGATATAAGATGTAAAGCTGTTTCTAGTAAGGTTCAGGTACCGTAGTTGTTGCGTCAGCGCAATAATGCGGCCCTCGCGTTACTTGATAAGTCCTCATTTCGCTCTCGGAGCAAATTGAGTTTGCGGCCCTGTACTACAGTAATCCAACACATATCATAAAAGTCACCTCCCGGGAGATTTCCTCTTTACATGTCAGGCATGAATTAACAAGTGCGTAAAATGAAAAAGCCAGAATTCTCTTTTCCGATGAAGTATATAAACCATCAAGTTGGGTAAGTAATTTTCAGAAGCTGGCTAAAAGTACGTACGCAAATCTTTAGCTTTTTCTCAATTTTAACAGACAAAGTGATTTCACAATCCAAGAATATTTGGAAAATACGAAAAAATGAATGCAGAGATGATGTTCGCAGAAAATGACTCATTGTGCGCATGTTAGTGCATTTCTCCAGTTTGACAGCAACTTGAACATCACATGTATTGTAGGCATCATTTAGTGAAAGCGTGAAGAAATCCGCTTATTAATATCATAGTCAGGCGAAGTTACGAATCTAACTGAAGTAGTTTTAGGACACAGTACAAAGGCAATCAACAGAAGCGCCATCCCTTACTGGAAGAGGATTGTCAGTTGTTGGTGGAAAATGGTGTTTTTGAATGGCGCCCGAATTCACGTCAGTTTTTGTGCAGTAGTAAAGGTCAGCGTCTTTCATCAGTTGGCTGGAGCCGAAGGCGAAGCTGATGTAGTCCGACATTCCACCATTTCCGCCAGTCAATTCAATGTCAAACGTTGACTTCGTTATGTCCTACACATTACAGATAGCGAAACATGAAACGCTAGATGCTTCTTGTAAACATAGTATGCATTGCTGAAAGATACTTCATTTTCCAATTTTGATCTATCTGACTGTTCTTTGTTGCTCAAAGAGTTTAGTTTTCTATCACCTGTTCTAAAAATCATTATTTATTACGATTGGTGTCTTCACATAGATGAATATCATTATCAGTAAAATAAGTAATGATAATGTTGCAACCTCTCCGGTGGTGTTGCGTTGATTGTGTGATTCACCACGAACGAGATGTGCGCGAAGAACAAAAATATGTATGCGTGGAGCGAGCAAGCAATAATAAGAGAGATTGCGACGCATGATCTCTATTGTTGCTTGCTGCCACGGTGCGAAGCTTTGCGCACATGCCGCTCGGGATTTCCGATCGCATCAATAAAATGAACAAAGCGTTTATTTCAGAAGTATATGTCAAACTAGCAACCACCCTACGCAATAATCGGTACCCAAAAAGTAGCTCTCATGCAGAAAGGTTAGGATTGGAGTAACAAATTTTACTAAACTGCATGGATGACTAAAACAAAAACGTTTAATGGCTAGAGGAGTTTCTAGAACTTTTTGTAAGCTTAATTATTTAGTTTATTATAGTACTGCTAGAACTGGTTGTTTTGTGAAAGGTATTTCAATTGGAGTGTTCACTGCTTATCAGCTGAGTTTCCCACACAAGTTAGCAAGAATTATGACTTGCGACGTCATTCGTCTTAAGCGTCACGAAAACCATGCGATCATGTGGTACTTGGTATCCTATGTAAATGCAATCACGCAAATAAAAGTATATATTTTAAATAAGAATATTTTGTCGGACTATATCTTCATCATCAAACACTGGTTGCACAAAAAGCAACTTAACTTATTCAAAACAAAGAGAAATTGATGCAGAGTTGCAGCAAAATTTCTTCGAAGAGATTTTACTGGGGTCTAATTTTTACCTCCTGCATTACCGAAAAAGTCTCTGTAATCTTGTGCAAGATGTAATGAGAATGCCTGCGCTGCTGTTTTGCAAATGTGCAGTCGTCACAGTTACTTCAGTTTCTCCCAGAGCTTTACGTTGCGCACATATATCGTGAGGCATGTTCATACCTAAATGAAACTAAAGGTCTGATTTTCGGTTGGATACCAATCAAAGAAAAAACTTACAACGAAGCAGTCTTGCACAGACATCATAAAACAGACCCTTACGTGTTTCCACCTGAGTTGAATGCACGATGTTTGACCGGGAATGCACCCTGGAATATTTGTGATGCATTGCTTGCTCACTTGACAGCCACGCTGTGCCGTTGTCGTTTGAGCAGGAGTTGTGGCTGATACAGAAGGTCGTGCAGAGCTAGATAGGCAGTAAATGATTTTTCACTTGGGCCTGCATTTTCTTTCTAAAATAAGGACTTGAGAGCGAAAATGCGATTTATCCACAGTGAACACGTTACTATAGTTTTGTTTTTTGTATTTCCAAAATTTTTGGCAGTCTGAGATCTTTTACCAACCTTGTAGACAAACTGGGTTCACCCGTCACCGGAGCGGAGAAATTCAATGGACTTTGTGTAAACCATTTTTCTGAAAAGTGGTACTGGAGATTTCCGCCTGAACAACAAAATTAAAGAAGGTCATTTAAGAGTTACAATTTCTTTGTGATAGCATTTTACTAGCTGCATTAGCCTGTTTAAAATGTTCATAACACATGTTATCTTCGTACATTCACCTGAGTATGAGCCAATGGCAAACAAAACATGGAATGGAGTGGAAGAAAAGTCAAACGCTCTTTTCGCGGAGGCACTGATAGTTTTGGATATACTCGCCATTCTGGTGAACGAACATCTTGCCATTCCATTTGCTGTAGCAGCTTGAACATTTGAGACTCCCACCTAAAAACGTTTAGTTGCTGTTGCCACGTTCAAAATAAAAACATTTGAAACTATTGAAGAAAAAGACCTCGGAAAGCATTTTTGTTGCAAGCATATGTCTGTTAACATGTACAACACTGTATCCGGATCCATCGCAATGAAAATTGAAAGCCAATCTTAACAACTATGCCTCTAGCTCACCGGCAGAGTCGTATCGGCTACTGGAGTATAATACAACTCGCGTATTGATCCGGTTTTCAATTCAGTCCCTGTACAGTAGTATAGATCCGCATCCTGCATAGCTTTGTCAAACGAGAAAGCAACAGCAATGTACTGCGAGATCGATAATTGACCAAAAATCTTCATTTCGTATGAGTTTGCTGAAGAATTCTGCAATGTGGAACAAACAAAATTTTATTAGTGACATAAAAGAGCTCTTAAAATGATGAACTGACAAACTGTGCGCCAGAGCAAAAATTGCAACCGTGCTCTTCTTACTGCGATAAAACGACGCCGCTAACTGCACTTCAAAACTTTTTGGCTTTTCTAAAGTGATTGGTACGAGCCTTAAAAGTGCACTGAGCCATAGAAACAAACTTAAAGGAAAATAAGTTTAGCAAAAGTTAGTGTGAAGTTTGTTTAGACTGCGTTGTGCAATTTCATTTGTTTGCAATCATAATCAGTTTCTTAGCAAGCAAGTGGCAGCAACCGTCGACGACTTTTCTATGAAATAGCGATAATAACCTTTCAGCAGATTCAACAAGGTAGGCTACAATTTTTCACCTAATATGAACAGTTTGAAACAAGCTACGGTGCTTTTTTGTCTGAAGCCGCAGAACTTGTCATTGCAATTCCAAATCTAAAATAGACCAAGAAGAAATTACGACAATTTTCTCAATTGCCGCAAGTAGCATGACCGGTTGCAGTCAGTTTTTGCAAACGTTTAAGAAAATGACCACTTTCCTTTTTCGTCTACTTTACATACTTTTGTAGAACTTACGTGTGTCCAGGAAAGTAAAATGCAGCCTTGATCAGCTGTTGTGCAATTCGCAACGTTCGTTATACAACGTCTTATTGTCCCACATCCGATGTTTGATGGGACGTCTGACTGAATCACTGCTTTTGTTCTGCGCGCATAATGAGAAGAGTATTTTATTTTGAATTACAGAATTATATTAGGTAATCAGTGCAAAACACAATTTGAAGTCGTGTTCGAGTGTCTGAAAAAATGTATGAAGCACCCAAAGTTTGATATTCAAGCCTACCTTTTTTGTGCACTCTGATGATTTTGTAACAAGGTATAGTCTGGCAGTTCAAACGTGAAAGAGACTTAACGTCAACTTCGCAAGCTTTGACAAACAAAGGCAACCCATAAAGATTCCATGAGAAGTTTGAACAAGCAAAAGTTAGAGCTACCGTACAGACATCGGAGACTCTTCATCATGATGAAAATGTAGAAAAAACGGGTGTTTCAAAACTAAACCAATGACGTTATGCTTTGATGGTAATGGTCCTCCTCCGTCCTGATTATACAATCAAATACCTATTGCACAGTGTTTTAGTTTTGTTGGAGCAGTAACGTGGATATATTTAAGCTGATAATAGCTTTTCAGAAAATGAAGATAGTTATCACTTTTGGTTACTTGGAAGATAGCTACATCATAGGAGTGTACAGAACCCGGATACCGGAGTAGATATCATCCGGATATTAGACTTTGTTTTGAATAAGGATATATGCAAATCAACCACTAGAAAATGAAGTGGCTTTGAATAACCAGCAGACACTAAAATTCGAAATTCGTAAAACATTTTTTTTAATCTGTTAGTTTCAGTTCTTAGCTTGTAATTGGTTTAGAAAATCCGGGGTGTTGTGTTATTATTCACGGACATGCACGAATTTTTTCTCTTCATCTTTTCTGTTATAATTTTGAGATAGCTTTTGACAAATTAACTTTTGGTTTTTACACAAGAATCAGGGCCGGTGCTAGGTGTTTTGTCCCCCCCCCCCGAACCCGACTTGGGCGGGCCTCCAATATACAATATATTGCATTTAACACATAATCTTTATATAAACAGAGACGTCGGTTTATTTTAACAAATGTTAATATAACCATGTTTGAATGTATATGTATACCGATGACATAAGAATGGCCGAGGCTGCGTAATATATAAAGTAGTAAATCGGAAGATCTAACAAATATATCGCGTGCTTGCCACCAGGCATTCTTCAATCAAATTTTTGCTATTATGGTTTGAATTTATTAGGAAAATATCCTACCGTTTCCACCTATCATACTACGCTCAACATTTGCTTCGCAGAGTTTTTACTGCTATTTTAATTTAGTACATTTTGACATTTCCATTAGAATCCTCCTGGTGTGGACATCAGGCATCAAGAGAAATTGGCTTGCATTCAAACATTTGGCTGTACTTGTCAGAAACTGCAGTAAACCATTTTGGCAAAAACGTAAATATGTCTGAAGTACAGATCAAAACACTGGACAAAGCTAGAAATAAAAACACAGATGAAAGCTGTTTCTGTGTACTTCATTTGATCGACACAAACAACTTGCCCTTCATTTCTTGATTCGGTTTCCGATGTTATAATGCCTTCTGAGAAGTTGAAAGACGATGAAGAAAACCATTTGTTTGCGTGATGATACGAAAAAACGCCACCTGAGATACCATAATTCATTAGATGTCTGTGTGACAGTTAGATATGCAGCTCTATAGAGCACAATATGAACCTACTGAAGAGTTTGAATAATTTTCATGAGTCCTTTTGCAGTCAACCTGGACTTACAATTCCAGAAGGACAACCATGCCAAGGTCGGGTAATGTTTAATGAGGAAGGTTCATCTCAATCAGCAGTGTCTGGAACGCGGGAGCACTTTTGCGTTGTGCCCTACTCAGTTTACTTGTAAGCAAATTCTGTAGAAAAGGACCAGTTAGAGAAATTTAATCTTGATGCCCTCGCCAGAACCGCACTACAGGCAATCTCAACCCCCGCACCGACATGATGCACATGCAAGTCAGGGTGAATTCCCTACTTTGGAAAATTATCCTCCTTCAAAATCTAAAACTCTTTTGCGATCAAACGTACAGCACTCTTCATATTGCTTTTTGTACGACCACCATTGCGATAATGGATTCCAGATTGTACGAAATACTACCGTCATATTCAGTTTTTTTAAATTCTACTTATAACTTTCTACGCAGCGTTTAATAAATTTCTGTCTTTTTTAATGAAATGAGAAACCGAGGAAATTTCCTGAAGAAAATTTGCGATGCTTGAATTCAACGTCTTGCGCAATTTTAGAGAAGTAAGCAATATATTAATTTATCTTGAACAGGCGTTCCTCGCTCTACTTCTACAGCATAGACACATGGGCCCCAAAATCTGGGGGACTACAGCACTTCACCCGAAAAGTATGATCATGTTGAGCTGGTCCTTAGCTTGTTAGGATTATAGGTTCAAACATCCTCCACTTCAGCCTAAGCTTGCAATAAGAAATGCTTTATTATCTGGTTAGAGATGTTACGTTAAGCGAGGTCTGATGGTTTTCATAAATGGCTTTGTTGTTTTGTATTTTCTCAACTAAATCCACTGAAAAACTGAATAGTTTTTGATTTATCAGAATGTAACAAATGCTACTATTTTTAATCATTATACTGTTTATTTCGTACCTGCTGTGGCACCAGAAGCAAAAAGTAAGAAGAATCTTTGTTTATACAAATCGAATGTCATTTGGTTGCCTCTGCTGACCACTCTTGTTACTCTGGACTGTCTGGTGAATGAGCAAGACATTATGCCATCCGTTGCGTTAGCCGTAGGATTTCCGATTTCGCTCTGCGCGCACATAAGAGGATTCAGTATGCCTTGGGACACCTTCAAAAACATCTTCAAAATAGTGTATTTTCAGTAACGTGAAGGGCATGCTGATTTGTTATATGATGCTGGTTTGTTACATTCTGGTTTGTTACATGGCAATGTATTTTCAGTAACGTGAAGGCTTAAGGGCATACTGGTTTGTTACATGATATAGGCCAATTAACAGTTTGTGTATTGGTTTTCTGACCATGGTCGGTCGGTAGCATGCGCCAGCGATTGGCTTCAATTAGAACGGATGTAAAGACACGTTGCTTGTTACCGGAAAAGCAGCATCCAGTCGTGGAGTAAAATGTCTCTCAATGATCGTAGCGGATTTCAGCGAGTTTGTTGTGCAGTAGTAGAGGTCTGCATTTTGCATTTGCTGATCGGCTGCAAATGCCATTGCAACATATCCATCGTCGTTCGACGACCTGCCACTGATCACGAAGTCAAACCGCTGGTTCGCTGGGTCCTGATTGCATAACAAAGGAAATAGGTTTCTTCGAAATGTTAAAACATAGTCGGAATCTGAAATGACAAAGTGTTTGGGAAAACTAGAAAGAATGAGAGGGACGGTGGAGGTCAAAGCACAGCTCAAACTAGTTTGAAAGGATTGTGCACAGCGTGTGCTGTGTGGAGACGTCGGAGAGCAATATACGTATTCTCCATCCTGTAAATTGCAAGCAAAAGTTTACTGGTGAAATGATGGGTGAAACCTAGAAATGAAGACATTTGAATGTGCGCACATCTATTTATCTATTTGACTAAGACCTGATGATACCTACGTAGTAGGCGAAATATATACTCTGTAAGATCTCAGTGCCTGATTATAGCTGGGAAAGGATTCCTTTCGATAGACACATCCATTTATATCAGGATTTTCGGAAATTATGTGTTTAACCAACTCAAAATTTTCTGAAATTTACGTTAAATAACAAAAACATAAAAAATGCCAATTCCAAAAGTAAAAAACTATAACAGCTGGATAATTTCACACAAAAAGTTTTCAATCCCAAAATTCAAGACGACAGCAATGTGAGGAAAATTCGTTTTTGGTCTACCAATCAAATATTCCTGTTTTCAAACACACGTTTTGCTGGCAAGTTATACGTTTTTTTATATTAGCGTTTTGGACCTTTTCTTCAATCTCAATTATAGGTGGTATACGTAGTATGGATCGCGCAGCAGAATCTTTTTGTAATCTTTTATGTTTATTTTATTGAATCTTACGTGCTTCATGTTTTGCATTTAATCAGGTAAGTTGCCGCAATTTGCGGTCCGCAAATATGACGAAGATGACACGGTTGAAGGCATGGGTGTGGGCGTTGGAAGGATTTTTCCAGGGAGGGCCAATAGTGGATTTTGCAGAGGGGTCAACAGTGGTGAAATGTCATGTGACCCACTCGAAATAAACAGAACAACCGAACAACCTTTTTTGCTAAAAATTTAATAGGAAAATATCAAATTTCAAAATCCAGGGAGGGGTTAAGGCCCCCCCAAAACTCCCCTTCTGACGCCCACGGTTGAAAGTAAACCACTGCGTTTGCAGTCGATAAGACCAAAATAGGAGGAATGGTTTTATAATTGTCAGAAGAAAACTTTTTATATGTTTTCTAAATATTTAACTTAGCGGTATGTTTTTTCTAGATTCGTTCAAACCATCTACATAATTTGGGCATGATAATCAGTGAGAGCTAATTGGATGAGTTTGAAAACAGATTCTTGAATTATCATTGATGACTATGCTTTGGGATTTCTCTTGTAGTTACTGACTGCTATACAAGTCGGTTTTCATATAAGCAATGAAGTTCTCTAGACTACTCACATGTTTCCAAGTGACAGAAATACAGGTTCCTCGGCCAACTTGACAATCTTTGATGTTTGTAGTGCATCGCCATCCTTCTGGACAAAGTGACGAAGGGGTAACTGGAGACCTGAAACAGCAACGAAGTTTGATTCTTTCCACGCGCGCGCAAACAAACTCTCACACATACACACAAGCATGCACAAATACCAGCACACACACAGACATATACAGTTACCCATACGCGGGCAAACACGCACATACGTGCGCGCGCACATGTAAACATTTGTGCACACATGCATGCGCCATAGGCGCAGCCAGGGAAGCCGAAGGGGTAATGGCGCCCAAATTTTCTAGCATATCTTGTTGTTAAGTGTTTCGAGCGACGTTATCCCCAAACAAATACTGTTCCTCGCTTAAAGTCAAAATATTTAGCCCCACTCAATATATTCCCCCCCCCAATTTTTTGGGCTGGCTACGCCACTAGCATGAGCACAGATACACACAACACACGCACACATCCACGTACGCGCACATACCCTTGCAGACGCTGCGTGATCCACTTAAGTGTCTTCTTAAGATAGGATGACCAAAAACACTTTTTCAATTGCAGCAAACGACCTCAACCTGAGCAACTTACGCAACGGTTGTGGAGACTCTTTTGTTCTGTGGAGCGGTTAAGTTCACTGATTGAGTTGACGCCCAGCGGTGTTCAAACGTGTGGTAGGCTAAATTTCCACCTATTAACAGCAGCAGTGCAGGTAAAATTTGGAGTCATGTTCATGAAGCATCGTTAGGTGATCTTTTCAGCTTTTGGTAAAACTGAGAAGCTAAAAATTAGTAAAAATATTGCTTTGACATCTCATGCATCTTACTCTTGCATTATTACGTGGCAAGTCGATAACTCGCTGACTTTCCGTTAACGAATTGGAAACAGTAGCTTATCCAAAAGCGAGTCTGAAGTCATAAACATTTACCCACACTGTTATCAAGCGAACTTGAGCAACGACTTGCCATGAAGTAAATGGGCGTGTGTGTTGAACAACTGTAAGGCTATTTGGTCTCATCAGTTGAAATATTGTAAATATGTGTACAGTAAATACAATGAATTTCAACTTTTGAAAATACAACGTAATGCAGCAAAAGTTTTCTAACTACTGTAAAGATAGTGAACCCAAATTTTTGTTACTCATCAGATAAATTGGATCACATTTTATGAAAACGCGTAAACACACCTGACCTGCATTTAGGTTTTTATATAGTACTGTGTGAATTTGGCAAAAAGTCCGTTCTCAAACATTTTTTAGCACAATTTCAAATACTTGTCTTTCAAACAGGTTTGAAAAACATACAAAGTGCCACACCTTCAAGATTTCCCACAGCCAGCAGCACGTGGAACTTTTCGGAAGAAAGGTCGAAAGTTTTCTGCACACTGTTGGTCACTGTTTTGTTGACTGAAGCTGAGCGAGTGAAAGTACATCGCACAACTCCGTTGACTGTGCTTGCAACGGCGTTGGTAATCGCATTCTTCGATGTTGGAAACAGATACGTTACGTTTGACAAATCGACATTTAATTTTCTCGGTGAGCGGTATGGGTCAACTCTTACGTTAACGTTACGTCAACATAATTTCTGACGCAAGGGAAATCGATAAAAAGTCATTTCTCTTCGTCATACATGATTTAAAGAGTCTTTTTGTGTTTTCCGATAAAACTCAAGAACCACTGTTAGGCAGTGACCACTCCTTGACAAACAGTTGTCGCTAATGAACGTGCTGCATGCATCACAAGTCACCTACGTTATCTAAGCGCGAAGTCAAAGGCCATGAAAGCTATCGGTGCAAATTGCAATAAAAAAATAATAAGTAAACACGATAAACGCAGTGCTCAGCAGTATTACATTTTCAATACTGTTGAAAACTGGAATTGTTTCTCCTCAGCTACTGGACGAAACTTTGCAACATTATGCCACTGTTTAAAAAAACAAGCCTTAATAGCAGAGTGTTCCAAACACTGGAAGGTTTGTTATTTTGTTCTTGTACTGCTTTAGTAGAAATCATAAATTTCCAAATCATTTCAGACGTATGTTACATTCTTTGCTAGCGCCTAAGATGGCTAAGATCAAGGGCACAATTTGAAAGTGACTCCCTTTGACCAGGCTGCAATGCCTCGCAGACGTGTTGCTCTCGAAAGTTTTAGCGACGACCTGTATTTCAATAACGGTATAGTCCACGTATCAACTGATAAAAAACACGAAGTAGAGAAATCATGCGGCAGTGGCAACAGCACAACCAGCGACGCTACCAGCATGCCACAATCGAACGTAGCAAAACTAATCGTAATATCCGCTCGACCAATGATTTCGTGAGCAGAAATCGTGCAGAGACCGCTCTAAACGTACCGGAAGTTTTGGGTTAATAACTGGATTGAAATATAAGTTTGTGATGGCTCCTGATCCGAGACCAACAGAAGTGCAGAAATACATGTCTGCATCTTGCATGCGAGGAGTGGATGCGAAGGCGACTGCAACGTATCGGTCGGATGTAGAAAAACCACCGCTCAGTTCCATATCGATGGTCTTTGGTGCCTCGTTCTGCGCAAGCAAGATTTAGAATTCTTCTTGAAAGCGACATGTTTTTCCGGCGCTATCTTGTGTAAAAAAGTTTCCACGGTTGCGTGGTGCAGCCGTAAATAACCTCCTTGCTGCCCTCATCTGGTGGTGAAATAGAGGTGTTGCGATAACATGCCATACATAAAAACAGCCTTGTTTTTCACACTTTAAAACAACCGGAAGTTTCTCTCCAGTTTCAGGAAAAGCAGGTGCTCGCTACTTTTGAGGTCACGCTCTCGTGGAATGCTACGTCATCGCGTTGAATCGAAAATTTTGCCGGAATGTTGATTTAGGATTTCCTACAGAATCATAAGTCCGTGAACGGCTGAGATTTTTACGTAATTACCACTGTAATCAAACTGTCACAAAAATGTTCACCAGTTGATAGATTGTGAGTGACTCACAACATTTTTTGTTCCAGGGCACATCTTTTATGCTTCAGAACACAAGCATTACGCTGTGGTTGTCATAAAACTTGAGTTCGACAGGAATGTTCAAAAAGTTACACATCGCGTAAGTGATAACATTAGTCCAGTGTTTCCCAACCGGGGTGCCGCATCACCCAGGGTGACATCTGCAATACTAAGGAGTGCCACGAGCTAATGCGTTTTTCAGTGTAACATTAAAAAATGCAATTTCAAACTGTCATCAAATCTTAAGCCAGAGGTGTGCAACCTTCTGCTATTGTCGGCCGCATTACTTTAACTTATATGAAGTACGGCCGCCAATGAGTTCGAGTTATATTTATGAGATAACGTTTAATTAAACAATAGGTTTTATCCGGTATATTTCATTTGTTTGTGCCTAAAAGTATAATGAAATGTCAAACGTTTCAAGGAATTTATTAAAAGAAAAGTTTCCAAAGCAGATTTTTACGCATTGTGTCGACTGATTTTTTTGCCTTGCGTTTGTACTCGTTCAATACACGCCAGCACGGCTGCCAAATCTTATATTTTAAATTACATGTGGACGGGCGCAAATTTCATTATCGAAGGCCGCATGCAGCCGGACGGCCGCAGGGTGTGCACCGCTGTCTTCAGCAAATTGCTATGGGTTCGCTACTGGATGCCGCATGTTATATTTCTTTTCTGTAGGGTGTCCCAAGCCTGAAAAGTTTGGAAGCCACTGCATTAGTCTAATCAAACGCTTTCCAGATGCAGAACGTATTTGAAAGAGCGGTTGTGACATCACACTCCACGTGCGGATTGCTGAGAAAGCTTTACCCTACCCGTGTGTGAAGATAAATTATTTCAAGGTATTTTGCGTGTTTGTGTTCCATATTCCACCGATGAATATATCCAATGCTGAAACATTGGAGAAAGCACTCACTAAAAATAAATTAGATGAACTGACTGTGACAACTTTACTTCCTAAATCACTGAAAGGAACTCGCTGCTTGGTGATAGTGACAGACAGCAGCCGCAGGCAACGTGCAGTGAAGAACTGCTGCGTCATTGTGACAGCGGTGGTTGCGGGCATAGCTTGCGAAACGAGGAGTCAGAAATCAAATTTATTTTAGCAACAACGACGTCCGATCTTCTCATAAGCAAGGAGTGTCTCATGTGCCTACCAGCAGGGTTGCCAGATGAAAATTTCAATAAAAAGCCAAACAGCGTTAAAAAAGGCCAAACCAATTATTTAAAGGCCAGAAAAAAGTCAAACTTTGTTTGTGGTATTGCTATTCATTTGTCACAAAAGTACTCAAATTGCAAGAATATCACTGGAAATGTTCTTCGAAATTGAGATTAACTCTTGCTTGGTCTTGTACTGGAATTATTTCTGATGCTTCTCTGACTTTTTATGGTTTGTGAGATTGCACACTTTGGGTACAATGGTGCCACAGTTTGCATGCTGATCCACCGGCAACTTTCTGCGCCCACACGATAGACATCCCCCATTTACTGCTGTAGTTATCGACGAGCAGGGACTACGAGAGGGGGTTACAAGAAGTACACTGTACCCGGGCCCGGGAGGATGAAAGCAGGCGCGCTACGTTTTTCTGTAAGCAAGCCCAAAATTACTTGTGTAAGCCAGTTGTCATTATAACAATTAATCTGTTACTAAACATCAGCATGGCAGATGTTTTATCAATATTATGATAACTAGGGCCATTTTTGATCTAAAAAAACTTGATAATATGACTTTATTTTTCAGAAAATATAACTTTATATGACCAAACAAAAATTACTGAACTAGAACATACAACTACTGTACAAAGAAGCATTACCAGCGAAAATAGGCATATGAGATGGTAGCCCCATGGTTTGTTGAAGCTCCACTAAAGTAAATAGCTCAAAACATGAGCAAAACATATGGTTTGTTTTGAAGCAAATTGAAAACATGCATGGACATTGGTTTATTTGTTTGGGGCAGCAAGAACATGCATTTTTAAGCAGTGCATTACATTTCATCCAAATAATTTGGTTCACCTATACGTCTTTGCCAACATTCGCAGGGTGCCCAAGTGTGTTCAGTTTTCAGGATGCAGCACTGATCCTGCAACACAGCTTAGACCTAGCGATATAGTAGTTTCACCTGATATTTTGAGATTGTTTTAATGGTTTCGTTATTGAATTAGGTTGAAAATATGCAAAATATGACTTTATGACGTAACATGGAAAATGTGACTTTTTATGACTTTATAACGTTTGTTATAAACCTCGTAGGGGTGAGATTTTTGTTTTAAAATTCGTTTCATAGCTTCCTGAAGGACAGAAAAAAATATGACTTTAAATGACCCTACTCATAACTTTACGAGTTAAACCAGACTGCCCAGTATCAGTCTTTGTACCCCCCGGTAAAGTTTCTCTCAGAGGCTCTGACGAGGAGAATCGTAAGAGCCTTTCCACTTTGTGGACATCTTTGTCGAATTTCTATCGCAGAGACGCAGACCTTTCTGCATGCACTGATCCTACTTCGGTGCTTACAACAACACTCTACACTGTGTACGCATATTTCCAGTGATTACGCAAAAAAATCATTTCAATCTCGCATCCCTCAAATCTTTCCAATATCACAACGCTGAGGTCAGTCTAGTATAGCATTTACCACAAATTTTTGCAAAAGTTTTCCCGAAAAAAATTGAATAGTAAATATTTTTCTATAGAGGAATTTTTTTGCAGCGTAAAAAAGCCGAAAAGGAGCCAAAAGGCCAAACGACTCTTTTAAGTTCATCCAACTTGAGCCCAGACCAGGAAAAAGCCAAAAGGCCAAATCAAATTTTCCAATTTGAAACAAAGTCAAATTTATCAGAAATTTGGCCTATCAAAGCCTACCTGGCAACCCTGGCTATGAGTGCCATTAAAACGCCAACATTTATGGCGATTCAATTGAAAAAAACAAAAGTTATTGTTTGTTGTACGAATAAAAGAGGACCAGATACATCCAGCCTTTGGCGGCAAAAACATATCCTAACATTCTAAAAATTGGGTGGTTTTGAATGTAGGATTTTGACAGAAATCGATAATTAACTTTTACAATTAGGTTTCGACTTGGTTAATTTTAGTGAGAAAAAAGCAAAAATTATTTAAATAGAGCTGAGTAAGCTCTTACTTTCTCCATAATAAATGCAGGATCAAAGATTATATTCATAAAGCGTCTACAAAAGAATTTACAAGTTTTGTTGTTTCTCGCAGTTTTAGGAGGCGGCTGAAGCAATGGCGGTGCTAAAGATTCTTACCGCGACGTTGAGGTAAAACATCACTGTCTCAAGATCTGGTAAAAGTGAATTAAATCTTGAAATTACGAGGTAGTAACCAAAGATGAGAATAAACTGTTCAAAGGCGTTTTTATGAAGTTAAAGTTGCAATGTGACATCATAGGTTATGGCGACCAAATAACTGTAAGCAGCATTTACTGTTTTGAGCAAGTCAACACTTTATCAAAACTCCAGACAAACTGCTTGAAATGGTTAAGCCTACAACACAAACCAATCCAGTTTTGTCTAAAGAAATCCCAGTTTGTGCAGTAAGGTGCTCCGCCGAGATTGTTATTAAATTAAGTTTAAGTATGCCCGACTCTGTCGTTTCTTCTACGGAAGAGATAGCAAGACGTGCTTTTCATTACGACAAAATAAGCTGTCTGTGCACATGTGACAGAATTTATTGTGAAATATTGGTCATATACTTGTTAATAAAACGCAGAACTTCCTTACCCAAGAGTAAGCAAACAATATGCAGTTAGCGGCAGTTGGTTCGCAGTTTTCGGGAAATCGAATGCACCGCTTGGTGACTCCACAGTTGGCATCGCTCACAGAAAAAGCGGAATCGACCAAGAGCACAAGGAAAAGCGAAGCAATGTAAGTTATGGACATTAGTTTTAGATTAAAGCCGCCGGCACACTGTAAACAACCACTTTTTCCTTGAAATAGATGAAAGGATGGTCGCTTTAAGCAACGTTTGATTTCTATTTGTTGCTACTTATTTTCTGTACCTTTATAAGCAAATTCCAGTGCAATACTGTTGTTATTTTCAATATACCGTATTCATTCGATTGTTAGCCACCCTTGATTGTAAGCCGCTCTTGAACATAGGTTACCTAAGACAAGTCTCTGAGATACTTTCGCGTACCAGCACGTTCTGCGTTTAGTAGGCAACCCTGGTAATGATGCTTACACCACTACACCAGTCTTCTGTTCATCATAATCCATCCTGTGACAGATATACACGTAATGCTGAAGAGAATAAAATCCGAAAAGAGAGTTTGTTCGGCAAAACGTAGCCAAGGAAAGACTGCACGTCATCTATACCTTTCGATGAGGTAAAGAAAAAAATATAAGCCGTCCTTGATTGTAACCCGCACGAAATGATGAAAAAACACCATAAGGTTCAGCTTACAATCGAATAAATACGGCAGTGTTTTTCAGCCTTTTTTCTCCAGCGGAACCTTCCGCAAATATTCGCATTGCTAAGAGAACCGGCCCTATGCAATGATCCAAGTGTCTATATACAACCGCATAGAACTGTCGTTGCGAATTTCGTCCTAGGCAATTTCGGTCTGTTTCGGCGGAACCCCACTCGTAGCCACTCGTGGAACCCAGAGGTTCCGCGAAACCTCGGTTGAAAAGCACTGAAATACGGTAACCAACTGCACTCTTTTTACGTTGATGTTGTTTGCATCGGCTTATTATACTTGTTTTGTTAATTTTTTGCACCTGCCTGAACGCCAGCCATCCGAACACAAACACTTTCGAAAACTTAAATTTGCGAATGATATGCGAGTGTAGATACCTTATTACAAATTTGATTGATGGTGGATTAAGACAAGGTTTTTAAAAATAAACTGTGGACAATATTATGCTTTGGCAGGGGTCTCGTTTCCATACCTCTGTACTTCTTTTATTTTTTAAGACGCCAAACCTACTAAAAGCAATTCATTTGCATCAGATTTCTCCGATTAAAACCTGGCTTGTAAGAACTGCCTTCAGCTACTTGAGACTTTGCGCAATAAATCCTGCGAAACTTTAACTTTTTCAGCGAAAGCTATCAACTAACCTAAAGACAATAAGTAGTGCTCCGATATATCTGTGAAGCAAAAACTGCCACATTTACTTAGAGGTAGTGATAAACGGAAAGACTGAAATCTTCGAAAGTCTTTCCGCTTATCACGACTGTTTTAGTGAATGCTAACAATTGTTTTGATAATTTTAACTGAATTTAAAATAATGGAAAAATATCTATTATTATAAAGTTTCAGTCTCGAATACTTTTCCTCAATAAAATTCAAACCCGATTGATGCGTAGGTTGCATAACATATTTTTTCTGCAGGAATAATCAAATAATTTTATTGCAACAAATGGCAAAAATAAATTTCAAAACTTAGTGAAAAGTTTCCGTATAGCTGATAATTTTCTGTTCTATACTGAATGAGCAGGCTTTCCGACCAAACAAGCAACTGCACTATCGGGTCATTTTTGCTATGCTTTTTATCTAATCGGCGTACCTTTTTAAAGCTAACGAGAATGATAACACTTTTCTGGTAGATAACGTTGAAAGTATACGAAGGAATATGCCGTAGTCTTTCGCGATAATTACGGAAAAACCTTGCTTGTTTTTCTGATATTTCAATAAGGTTAAAAATATCATGCAAAATTATTAAACTGTTCCACTCAGGAGTTAGTCTTTCCTTCTGCTGAAACACACCTGTTTAATCATATCTTGCCAAAAATCTTTCTCAAATTTTGCTACTCCAACCTAGGGCGATGTCATGTTTTTTAACCTCCGTCCTTGCATAAGGTCCGCATTTCCATACATAATAATCTCGCCATTCTCAGGCTTGAAGCACTGCTTTCTCGCTTGAGCGTTAACGGTGCTCGTTTTTCTCTTTCGTGATGTATATTTTTGAAGCTGGCTGCGGCTGAAACGACGCCAGTCAAGCAGCCCTTGCCAAGTGGAATCAGTCCAGTCACAGTTTAATTTCAAAAATTGTGTTGTAATGCCGGTACTTCGTCCGCTCAGAAACTTTTTACAATCCTAATTTGGAAATGTTAGCTGTCAGTTTAACTCTTCTCAACTCGCTTAAATGTTAATAGTGCGTGTAACTTTGTAAATGGTAGTTGTTATTTCCTAAACGACTGAAGTATGTCATAAAACTTTACTGTTTTAGCCTGTTACCAAGAGTAGCTGTTGTATATTAAAAATTACCAAAGAATACACAAATGATTGCCTTGTTTTGTAGTGGGGAGCGTTGCGGTTACTTAATGTTTATTATATCTTAAATAAGAAAAAAGCCTATGTCTCTATACCCCAAAGTAGCAGTAAGCTTTTTGGTTAATAATGCAGTGTGTCAAAAACGCTCTTGTCACAAAAATGCTATATATTTGTAGAAGAAAACAGGTAACAGGATAACGCTAAACATACCCAACCTAAAGATCAGATTATACAGTATATAGATTTGTCTCGTCCGCAAGATGTAACAACCTCGTTGGAGTTTGAGATGAGCAAACTATAGGTTTTTAAATAAAAACATTCTAGGATGAATTTTATTTTTAACCAACCCCATTTTTTCTTACCTGGGGATTCCTTTGTACAGATAGAGCCCTGGTTTAATTTGTCACTCTTCCAACTAATATTGAAATAGTTGATTTTCTATCACCTAACCTCTTTTCAAGCACTGAGTATCGGGTAATGGGTATGAGATTAAAAAATAGTTAGGAATACCCATGCAAAATTTTGAGAAACACCACGTATAACTTCAGATAAAGTAAGAGTAAAGTAACATAGACATTTGTAGGTCAATTCAAATTTATTTTAATGTACTCTTCTTCCTCAATGCCAATATGTCAGATAATTCAACAACGACGGTGCAAGCGCTTACAAATCGCTGTGCCATCACCCTGCGGTTTGTTACAATGTTACATTACTACCGTTAACAGCTCCAGCCGCCTTCACACGTCCATTACTCGCCAAAGTGCCGCAGGGATGAAAGTCATCACGTATTGACTAAATTAAGAAAAACTGGAGCGACGCAAAGTTGCTCTTTGGTATCTTTTTGATGCAAAATTGTAGGGTACGATCCGATACCTGCAGGCTGTTCGTGATTGTTTCGAACCAGCAGCAGCTGAAGGTGGATGATAAATGTAGCCTATGTATACCTAGAATCCTCAACATACTAGATGAGAATGCTTTTTTTCTTGTCAACAACTGTTTCGTCATAAATTGAATTCTTATTGCATTTTGACACAAAAGTCATCACTCGTATTGGCGTTATTGTGAGCACAAAATAAAAATCACGAAGTTTCATGGCATAAGACTCACAAAAAAGTATGGCAATCGGAATCTCAATTGTTAATTCTGAGTAAAATAGTTGCAAACTTACAAAGAAAATTGCTTGCAATACGCGTTTATTACCTGCTATATCTGCTGTAATATCCGTTGTTACGTTTTTGATACTATATGCCTGCAATGTCTTTAACACCCTCGGCAGCACCACTGATATATGTAGTATGTGTTATGCCTGTTATATCTCTGAAATTAAACGACAGGTTGTTTACTCTGAAACACCTCAACCTCAAGTTTTGCACTTTGGAGTAAAACAAGTTTAATATCTTCACAACCAATGATGTAGGAATTGGGGGTGTAAGCGATCCCAAAAATTTTGATTTGTCAAAAATTTGGGCAAAATCTCGAAAATTTTGGCAAAGAAGCTTCGACATTTTTCAACGTTTTTAAATAAAATTACACTTCCTTGTTATTGAGTGCATAAACAAAATTTATTGTGTCTTGGAAACACATTAAATATACATGAAATCAACGAACTGTTTCTGGTAACTTTTTGTTTTAGTTTGTGACAGTTGATGAGTAACTGACTCACTTGAAAGTTTCGGAAAAAGAAGGCATTATATCTATGCATTTTATTAATTGCACACTGAGGGAATCGAGTATACTGCAGGGCACCTACGTCATATTGGTAGAGTCCATGCCAGGCAAGTACAGAAAAGCTTTTGCTTTTAATTTTAACTACGGTGTTTTGATGAACACATTTTGCTGTACAGTTTGTTGCATGTTCCATACATGTGCAGTTGAACAATGTGAGACTCAAGGCAAAGTCATAATACAGGGTGACTCAAAAAGATGCGTACCCATATTTTGTTCGATAAAAAACCCATTTTTTAACGAATGTCTTTTCTGTTGCAGGACGTGATAGGTGAATCTATGGATGATCGTTTGCAGCTATAGTTGCCCCAAAAATGTCT
>Ga0210059_1001727_pt1 | contig 33334 bp, 18 predicted proteins | sample Ectturendosymbi2_FD_188042 | JGI IMG/M metagenome (GOLD analysis project Ga0210059, IMG submission 188042) | Ecteinascidia turbinata endosymbiont from Florida, USA - Sample 2 (SPAdes) (version 2) | ecosystem: Host-associated > Tunicates > Ascidians > Unclassified | place: Key West, Florida... | reverse complement strand
CTGCGCGTCGTCAGCGGGAAATGATGGTAATCATCGCAAATGCGGAGAATGTGAAAAGTGCAGGGTGGCAAGATGAAGATAATCTGGATATAAGTGAAATGATAATTCCAGAAAAAAGTTGCACTGGTAGTGGAATGCCGGTTTACACCATAACTGAACATTTTTCCTCTCCATGGGAAAATGCATAAAGCTAAGTAAACATTTAGGTGGGGGGAAGCTTGGCTTAAGACGTTACTATTTTCGTTTTCAACAGAGACGGATAGCTGGAACCAGTGGTGGTATCCAACCGGCACAAAGCGGTTCTTGAAATTACGAGAAGTCAGGGTGTTATATCTTGCTTGACTTCAATTCGAAAATTATTTCATGTGACCCAACAATTTCAGTGATTCGTTTGTTTTCTGTAGTAGGATGTTTTGTTTCATTTTGCAGACCAGTGAGTGTTTTCCTTGAGTGTCTCTGACTTATAACCATTGGGAGGTTGCAACAGTTTGTTGAAACGCCGTAACCTCTGTGGAAAGCACAAGCAGTTGTGAATCTCAAAAGTCCACTGTGATTGTTTCATTTTTGTGGTCTACGGTTCGGTGTTTACTACGCACAGATCACAACAAAAAAGTGAAGCCTCCCGTAAGTCACGCGCCGATCTCGAAGGGAACAGTTTTTAGAAAAATTCATTTCATCTTAGCCTATGCGGAAACCATCATTAAACGTTTCTCGAAAGGAGTTATTTACTGTCCTGTGTTGCATTTGCACGCCATACTTGTTTTCTGTGCGGTATTGTGAAATAGTTCTTGCAGATAGACTATACTGCAAAACGTTCCTGTGATTTGTTTGTGCTTCAGTATTGCAAAGCGACCACTACGGTAAGTCCAGGCACAGGACTATAACCGCAATCAGGCATTGCCAGCATTCGCACAACGTAATTCATTCGTTTCGGTCTTCAACAAAGTAGAAAACACTTTGCTGCTTAATTTTTGCTTAGCAATGTTTACAGTATTTTCAACGTTTTACGAATACAATGTTGGTCTTGCCACAACGTGCACAAATCAAATCTACAAAACAGATGAAATTTTTGTCTACGCAGACACAATTTAATATAGATGGAAATTTGTAATTGCAAATGCAAGGGGGAGGGGTTGCAAATTGTGACGTTATATTTGAAGGGGGGGTTAACTACTTGTCAAGATATGTGACAAGGGAGGGAGGGGGTAGATTTTTGCCCAAAATAGTGTGACGTCATTTATGGACGGCCCCTTTGTCTCTAAATTGTAATATCCGACTGCCCTACCTTCTACGCCAAAGCAATAAACAGCGGGAAAATGTCGACAGCACCCGTGATTTTACCAAATAGCGGCGCTATCCCTATTGGAAAACTGCGACATGCGAGCAAGATCGGCCAAAGCAAGAAGGGAAAGACCAAGCAAGCGACAGTTATAAGTGACTTCAATGCATATGCAAGTTAGAGCTCTCTTTGGCCGATTCGTCTTGTGCGGAGTTGACATCGCTGACGTCATAATCCCCATCCTTCCCGTGGTTCGAGGATCAATCCCACACTCAAGGTGTGCGAACACAACCGGGTCGCACACGCTTAATGGATAAACTTTATGAAAACTGGTAGCGTTTGATTCTAAATTTATTATTTTGCTTTGTATCACACTTTTCTAATGGTTCGTGCCTTCTGAGACATTTCTAACGTCAGGCAAATGCGTACGATTAGTATTTCAGAGCACTGTAGTGTGTATCAGGCCCGTAACCAGTTTGGGACACCAGGGAGGGGGAAGCGAAGAGTTTTCTGAGAGGGGCCCAAGTTTTTTGAACTATGTCCAATACTTTCAAACTAGGTCCAACATATTTTTCCAGAGTGGGCGAAAACTTTCTAAGGGACCTTCTCCACCTGGTTACGTGCTTTGTATCTTAGGTGTTGTTTCACTGCAGCGGAAAAATACCGCAATTTCTTTCTTTCAATAAAATATCAAACTCTTGTTTGAAAAGCATTTGCAACTATTTTACAGGTCGCAGGAAACAAACCCAAACAGCCAATTTCCATCAGAAAACGCCCAAAGCCCAATTAATGTGTTTCAGAAAAAAAATCTACTCATTTTACTTGTTTCGAAGTAGACCACGCCAAACCAAACGTTAATTTGCGTCAAAATGCACGACAGCGAAGATGATTTTCGTCTGATCGAATTCTTTATTTTCAACTGCAATTCAGGAAACACCATGAACGAACGCAATGACAAAGAAACAGTGAAGCACTCACACAACATTTCAAGAATTGACGATGCAAGGTCTTTTCGTGCATTAAAAGCATTTATTCAAGTGTGCATTTGCGAAGAATATTTCACGCAACTCTACGAAGCAACACTGAAAAATTAGGCGGTAACCTACGGTTTTCGACTAAGCAAAAATTCCAACGTGAACAATTAGTCTAATATCAGCTGCTTGGCAAACAAGAAGCTATTTGCTCTTCGTGAAAATCTTCATGCTTGTGAGGCTAGACCGACAATTACATGCAATTGCGACATCCTAAAATCTTTCAAACCAACTCTTTGCATCATGCATTCCTTCTGCATGAACCGCCCTTTGTGACGCAACTCGTTCAAGACCTCTGGACTTGTACGACACCACGGCCGTCCGGCGAATGGTCTTTGACAGCCATTTTCTATTGGTGTGAACATCTGTGTAAAACCGACGAATTGACCTGGATCCTGTATGTGTGTATGCCGCAACTCCAGTGAGATACCAGTGACCTTGGAAATGGCACATCAGAGGTTCAGAAGAGCCCTGTGAAAGGATTTGTTATCAGTTGTACTGCACGGTTTGCCAATCCAGTCTATTTTTGCTTGTAGTTGCATGGGCGCAACTTTTTGTAAAATGTGAGGGGGACAGCTTGGTGTGAAACCAATATAGTCATCGGGTCGATGCAGAAATGACGTTTTATATATACAGTTTCTCAATCTTATTTCTAGAGGTGTTTTGAGAGCAACACTAAACACGCTTTGTCCTTGCAGATGATTTACATATCAATACACTTAAATTTTTTGGTAGACACGGTACCGTAGTTCAGCCTGCTTCAATTAATATCATATTTGGGTACGCACAAGCACAGTAATATAGTAAAATACATCAATTGGATTTTATCAGAGCTGCCAGTTGGAGCGCACAAAATCCTGAATCCCATTGGTTGCACGTGCATGTTACTCTTAAAGTAGAACACTTCAGTTTTCATGCATTTTACAAGAAGTGTGAGTTACAGCGCGATTCGTGTTCAAGTCGCTTCACTTCACAAAGACGACAAATATTTATCTTCCACATTTCTGTTTTTTGAGAAAGCTACAAATATTTTCAATGCTACTGGGTGTTATGCATGCAGCCCCACCCTTACCCTACCAAAATCTCCATTGATATTCTCTTACCAGCAGCAAAAGCAGTTGGCCTAAAATTAGCGTAGACTACTTCACAAAATGATTTCAATCTAATTTTACTGCTGGTGGGTTTAGGGTGTATCCTTTTAATCTCCCCTTGTTGGCCCCTGCATACATACCCACACAGAGTTGTAAAAGGGCGTCATTTTGAAGCCTGAATCCGGTCCGAGGCGGAAATTACAAGCCCGAACCCGGTTCGAGCCCGACATTTATTTTTGAAGCCCGATTTACGCCTAAAAGCCAAATTAACCGCGGGAGTTAAGATATGCGCAACTGCAGAGTAACAAAAACATTGTGTGCAGGTGTAGTTGCAGGTAACGGTTTATCACACCAAAAATAGCAACCACCTTGACCAAAACATTGGCATAATCTGGCACAAACGTAGCATGTTTGTCAACGATAATACTGCGGAATATATTGTTTCTCAAGGAAAAAAGAAACTACCACGAAAATATCCACGATGGCGCTATAGGCATAAAAGAAAGTATCTAGGATAGCTCTATAGATATGAAAAGCCGGCTTGTAGGCTTCTTAAAACAAGCGAAGAATCGCGTGAATGATTGATCTTTTCGACGTAACGCCATCACGTGCTAATTTCCTCCCCGCTGTCGCCTTCTCAAAGAGTGTAAGACTAATCCGAGCAGAGAATAAACGAACGCAGCTGTATTTGCAAACAGAATTAGCCTAAGAAAAATCACAATCACTTCACTCACAGAAGTTACTGCGGTGAGCACAACAAATCCACGTCACGAAAGAAAAAAGTCGTTATTCTTAATGTTATAAAAAAGCTTTGCATGCATGGCCCGAAATTGACCCGAAATATTTTGACAAACTTAAGCCCAATCCCGATCCGTAAAGCCCGGCCAGACTTATAACTCTACACCATGTCAAAAGTTTCATTCTAAGAGTTCTACTTGCACACTGACACAAAAATACATTTGAGATTAAATCAAAATGCACAACGGTGAATTGGCAAAAAATTACCAAGTTTCACCTTCAACACGACAAGAATGTCCCACAAAACGAGGTGTGATGTATCTGCAAAGCAAATGTTTCGCACTTGGATGAAAACATTGCTGCATTGTGGGTTTGGTAAAACTCAAGTAAATCAGATTACTTACGAACCAATGCATTCAGCACAAGCACAAAGTGAAAGAGGCAAGGAAAAAATATCTTTTGGATTTGCTGGTCACCATTGTCATGACACTACAAGAAGTTAGGATAAATGTATATTTTATCCTTATTTCCGAGTCAACTCCCTACGTTGTGAGCTATAGGTCAATATACAGCCAGGTAAATACTGTAGGCAACTTCTACAAGGTTTTGATTGAAATCCTGTTCACTAATGGTTGAAAACAGTCTTTTGTAAAACTGCCCATCCCCAAAACTAAGTCTCCGCAATAGTGCTGCTTTTTTGTCTTCGGCAAAAGCTTCGCAAAGATTTGTCTGAAAATCTAACTTTCTAACATTATATACACTAGCATCACTAAATTAGAAGTGGTCTGTTTCTGAATACGTGACAACCAACGTTACAGCAAAGCCAGTTACATTTCTGCACGGAACAAATCATGGCTGTACTGTGGTCTCTCATATGTGCAGCTGTAATACTGTAACTGTTACAAGTAAATAACCTTTCTAACAGTACACCTCACAGGGTAAAATGTCGGACAGAAGCAGTTAAAGATCTTTCACGGTCTCTAGAAACTTGAAAAATGCTACAAAATTTTTTATCGAAGCTAAAATTTATAAACTAAGAGAATCAGTGATGCCGTACCAAACTCTGTTTCAACATCGGCATGGCTATGTGCAACCTACCATCTAACATGAAAAGCTCATTATACAGAACGTGACAAACATCACTTTTAATTTTGAAACCTCTCCAAATACTACACAACCTAAAGAGAAAAAAGTGGGGGTGACATGGCATATTATGTCCCCCCGTCTGAAAAAGTGGGGGGACACGTCCCCCGTGCCCCCCACCTAATTGCGCCCATGTGTAGTTGAGTTCATTATGAAGAAGCTGTTACAAAAATCCAGACAAATTTTGTCGCATCTGTGGGGATACCATGAAAGACCACAGGAACCCTATCACCGATTGCGAGGAAGGTTTATCTTACGCGTTTTAAAGTTAAGCTTCGTAGCCACGGTAAACCATTGGCACCTCATATTGTCTCCAAAGCATGTGTAGAAAACTTGACAAAGTGGACTAAAGGTGCGTTTAAAACAAGTTTGAAGAAACATCCATAAGATCAGTAATGCTGCAGGACTCTACTCCTCCGTAAATTAGCAATTGAAGCAGATATTGTGAGAGTTATTAGCTTCAAGGATGCTATCAGCGATTTTGTGAAAATGACATGTAGAAAAATGCTTTTCAGATCATTAATGCTGGAACTTTGATACATTCCATCTGTAAAGTTTTCGAATACATGTTGTATTTTCACCACTGCAACCTGCATTATGTCTGGTTAACAAGCCAACTAAAATGAAGAGGTCCAGTGTAGCAGAGGGGCACCAAAAGTGGGTAGCGCTTTAGGCACCATTAGCTCGTAACCCGGCACTGACTGTACAACATGAAGATACACTGCGAACTGGGATAGATTATCAAGATAAGCGACGCATTTGAACATTGCACACTTTGTGAAACTACGCAGGCTTTCTACACAAACAAGAGTCCACATTCATAGTTTGTGGGTAGCACCGACGTTCAGTTCATTTCGTTTCACCCGCAATTGGCCAAACACAAGTTTCGATTTTTCAAAAAGAAAACTATGGTACCTAAACTGAGCAAGGCAAGTCTAGGGCATACTTGCTTTACAACACTTAATGACCAACGTCACAGCAACGTTTACAACGGATTGAAACTTCTGAACGTGCCTTCTTTGTATTTCACATGTTTGTTGTAAACATACGAAACTCTATGTTCAAGGCTCGGTTTGGTGACTTTTCATCACGCGACAATTAATCACAGGACAGTTTGCTAAAATGCTGTTAGTTGCATCTGTATAGCTTTTTCAAGTCCTTTAAAAAAAGTACATAATATTGGGTGACGACATTGAAGAAGTGCCTGTGTATTCCGTAATGCCAAACTTCGATAGAGTTCGTTGCTCTTGCAACCCCTTCAGACGCAGTTTCGAATGATTCCATCTTTCTACAGGAAAGATGGCGGAAACATAACGTTAACTGCGTCCTGGCCGTCGGCGGTCTCGAATGTACGTACGTCCAAAATGCGCAAAACCTCTGGCATCTTTATGTGGCCTGGCATGTGTCAGCTGGTGTCAAAAAAGCTTCAGTAACGTCGGATGAAGGAACCACAGCTAAAGCAAGTAAGCAGCGAAGAGCAAATGTTAAACTTTCATTATTTTCTATAAAAAAAACGGGTTGCTATTGACACAAAGTGCTATGAGAACAGTTAACGAAATTGGTATGAAAGAAGACTAAGCAGCGAAGAGCAAATGTCAAACTTTCATTATTTTCGTAGTCTTCTTTCATACCAATTTCGTTAACTTTTCTCATAGCACTTTGTGTCAATAGCAACCCGTAAATGTTGCATTTGGAAATGCTGATATAGAAGCATTTATAGCTGCACTCTCAAAATCTTGCAGTATTCTCGCAGGAGAAGTCAAAATAATAATGATTTTTACTCATTCAACATGTTGAACCTTGTTCTGTACAAGGCAGTAAATGGCAGCAGGATTTATGCCACGAGCGCGTTCGAAATGTATTGTGTACAACTGAAAGAATATGTATTTTGTAAAAATATGCGTGTAGATCTGTCTGGTGATAAAGAGTCAAATTGTTTAATTGTCTGCGTGACTAAATGTCAGTTATTAACGAGGTGGGACCGGATCCGGAGTGCCAGATTCGATTCCGGCAGGATTCTGTGCCTTTCTTTCAGACCCGGATCCGGACCCGGAATAAAAAATTTGGGAAAAACCGGACTCGGAGTCACTTTTCAATTTCGGCAGTAGCAGGGGTCTGTGTGGTCATTTCTTAAGTAAAACATGGGTAATTTACGGTTGGATCGATGATTGTGCCCAGGGTCAGAACAGGAGTCGGATTGTCAAAGTTGAAAAATTGCCGGACCCGGATCCGGATTCCAAAATTTTGGAACAGGAGCGGAGTCGGAAAAAGTGACTCCGGCACCTCTGGTTATTAATTGTCGCGTGATGAAAGGTCTGTACACCCAGCACCCACACTGTCGTTGGCATTTAGGTTCACCAGAACGCAATCGCATGAAACCAACGGCTAGCTGGCGTTGATTTTCTCGTCGCTAATGCATCACTCATATTTGGATGGCAACGTATAAAACTTCCTATAAAAAGAAAACAAAACACCGATAAACTTCTTTACCGTTCCGAACACTCCACTGCTGTCCAAGGCAACGTTTGAAGCACAGACAAATTGTTTTTCTGAAGATAAGCCGAACTCCATATCGCACCACGTGGACGAATCAACTTTCATTGCGTAGTGGTAAAGGTTGTTCGAGGCTTTTCCTAGAGCGGAAAAACAACTCTTTTTTTCATCAACTGTACCACCTTCAAGACAACGTTAGTTTATAATAAAGTTGGTGTAACATACGACTTTGTAAATTAAACGGCCAGAAGAAAGTTATATGACAGATGTTAAAAATACAACCACAAAATGCAGATATAGGCCTGTAAACCTTTAAGGCACATTCGGGGTGAAGTGGGGTCCTTCGATATTGCAGAAAATTTTATGCAGAATTAATTAATTCGGTACCGAAAGAGACGGCTGTTAAATTTCGTTGCTCGACTAAAGTGTTAGTCAGCATCAAGAGTGTAGGAAGGTATCTGTCACCCTTTAAGGACCGCAGAAGCCGATATATCGTCAGAGACTATTTTAGCCATAACTTGCCAGGCGATAGAGCTAGAGAGGTGTTCAAACCATCTACGGATTCGGCAAGTCTTCTAGTTTCGAATAAACAATTTTTTTGATTTGGGTTTGGGGTTTTCTGTGGGTGACGTCATAGTCGGGGCATGTTTTCGCCATTTTGGCCAGGTTTACCTAGCCCTGGGCGCCAACCCTACGAGCCATTTTTTTGACTCAATTTTTTATTGGAAACTAGGCTATCATCCGCGTCTTTAGAGCCTTTGATTGTTTCTCTAGCATATCTGGAGCCAAAATTACGACTGAAAATCCGGTTTTTGACAAAAATCAAACAGTTGCACGAAAGGTATGATTTGCCCTCTCGGGGCAAATTTTGGCCATAACTCGCCAAACCGAAAGCTTTTTTAATCTGTGAAATATGCGTAGCCTTGCATAGATGCAGCATACAGGTGCGTTGGAAAATTACATCAAAACAGATACAGTAGATGGTTGGGAAATTACTTGGTTTTCAGTAAATGTTAGCAAATATGTTGCATTGCAACCAGTGTCCACACCTAACTCTAGAAAGGATGAACTAATTTTTTGACTCGCGGAATAAATCAGGACCAGATTGTTTCTGTAAACTAAAGGTCTTCCAACTTTTTTTGCCACATGGCCACCTAAGGTATTACACAGCAGATTGAGAACTGGAAATCTTACCGTTGTTACGTAATGCGATTGCTTTGGGATATGTTACATTCTACCAAATCAACAATTTTTTGTAAATATATTACTTTTTTATTACTGTATTGACAAAAAATGTCTTTGCGGCCGAATGAAATGGTTTTGCGGATCGGAATTGACCCGCAGGCCGTTGTTTTCAGATCCCTGCTTTCAGATCCAAATAACATTAGAGATGTAAAAAATGCTTTGTCCTTATAAATATACTTCAGACCTGTTCAGCGGTCGGCGGGCCGTAGTTCAGAGTCGCAAACGGGCTTCTTTTTGACGTCCAAACCTGGCCCGATCAGACATTTATTTTTGAACCAAGTTCACCGAGTGAGTCAAGATATGCGCAACCGCGGGTTATCAGTGGCGTAGCAAAAAACTATAACCCAATAATGCAGAATTAATATAACTTTTTTTTAAAGATTTAATCCACGCGATTGCATGAACAGTAACAGGCGACAAGTGTCGGTCGTTGCAAATAAATTTTGTATGCAGGCCCAAATCGGCCTGAAACGTTTCGACAGACTTTAAGCTTTTCAGTGAAGCAGTCAAAACAAACGCAAGTTCGTTAAAAAATTCTTGAGGTTTCAGGAATGTTAAAATATACTTCGAACTGATCACTTGCTTCGAATGAGTCAGAAGTTTAACGCATAAACATCTATTATTTTCATATGCGCCCCATACGTGTTGAAATAACATGGTTCTTTAAACTGCATCTTTACTCAAACAAAACTTTCAGAAAAATGCTGAAAACGATCTATCAGAAACGTAGTGAAGATGATCCGCAATGGGCATTTGAATTGACGTAAAAACTAGCCACTTTTTATAAGGGCTTCTTCCCTTTGGCAGCAGGTCTGCCTTAGCACATTAGCGAGAATGATTAATCTTAAACAGTCCGAATCAAGCTTTTTGGTCAAAGAATAGAAAACATACATCACCGTAGCAACTCAACACGTAGATTTTATACATAACTGGTGTACCTGAAAGTAGCATCATAAACAGAATTATTGATAAGAATTAATCAATCTTACCACTGTCCAATTTAGTCCATCCAGCAGCAACACAAACACTGTACGATGAGTGAACGGGGTAGCCATCTACCGGCAAGCATAAGGGTTTCACAAAGTCCGTAAACCACACCTTTTCCGTCATAGCCCACACAGCAATATCGAATTTTCGAGAGAATCTATCATACTGTGGATGGACAAACACTCTGGAATGTATCAAGAAAAACGATCGCTTATAGACCGAAATGATTTTGAAATGACGGAAAAACAATTAAGTCATTTCGTTCAGAACGTCTGAAAATTACGCTAAAAACACTGTTACGGCGAGTTTTAATACAACTGTGAGACAAATGACCGAAAAGTTTCAATGACCTAAACATCTCAGCAAAAAGTGACCGAAATGCCTCAGCGAAAAACAAACAGAATTCCACTAAGAATGAACTGTTTGCAAAGCAGTGGTGAGCTTCCCAATCAATTCGGATGAACCTAGCGCACAAGGAGTTAACGAAAAATGTCAAATAAAATTATTACATCACATGAACTTTACAAATGTTATTTCAGGCATTTATTAAACCTACAATTTATTTGTTATCCTATTTATTACCTATAAACCTATTTATTAAACCAGTGTGGATTTAATTGATAAGATACTCATTTTTTTAACTTAATGACTAGCTGGACGTGAAGTTTATACAACGGCAAACAAAATAACGTAATTGCTAATTATCTCTGGAAGTTTTATCCTTGGCTCATGATTAAGACCCCTGACCTCAACCGGCTCTAGCACTTGCGCACCAAACAATCACAAGCAATTGTACCAGAACGTGTCACAGAACAAACTGAAAAGCAAAATACCAAACTTGTTTTTCTGTCACAAACACATAAAAACAAACAATAACAAGCTTTTTATGCTTAGTGAAGGATTTGATTTACACAACCTCAGCTGTAATCCTAATTCCGAACGTACCATGCACCTCGTGTGTCTGCTTAAACCTTCAGTGAAGGCTTGCAGAACTTTCGTAATTATTCGGTATTTATAGGCGAACGCTCCATACCGGTTAATTGGGAAAAATGAAGTAATTTATGACATAGTAAGCAAAGAGTGGCTGCAGGATTTGGGATTTTGTAGGTATAATATAAACTGGTAACTGCGAATTACAGCAAACTTTTCATATTTACTAAAGCAGGGGTTCCCAACCTGGGGTACATTTGCCTATCCGAAGGGGTACATTTAAGGCTAGCAATAGAAGGCAAAAATATATTTACATGTTGTTTATTTTCAAATCTTTATACATATCACTTAATATTGTTTTCGAAGGTCATTATTATATATTGTTAAATATATCTGTGAAAAATCATGAGAAAATATTTTGTCATAAGGAGTTTTTTAGGGGTACATGTTCATCTGTCAAAATTCTGAAGGGGTACATCCTTAACTGTTGAAATGCTCTAGGGGTACATGCTCATTTGTCGGAATGCTGAGGGGGAACATGGTTAGAAAAAGGTTGGGAACCCCTGTACTAAAGTAAGCCGTTCTTATCAACAGCCTTCAAAATGTAACTCCCAATATTTTGTGTTCACACATGTAACAGTGGCATTTATTGGAAAACGATGAATTTTTTTGTGGCTTTGAACAACACACAAAAAAGGCTCGCAATTGAGAGTCAGTTGCTGCGTACGGTTGTACAAACTCAAGCCAATGTTTATTATGATCTAAAAAGCACCTTCAAATCCTTTCAACGAAAATTATACAGGTGGAATTGGAAACCCATTTAATCACAACCAAACGCAAAATACGCATCAGATGAACTTTCATGACTTGTTCAAACGACCAACTAATGTGCTTCCCTATTCAAAACTAATAAATTATTTAAAAAGTAATAAATTGCTCATAAACTTCAATCCAGTTTTATGACAGATTTTTGCATACTTATCAGGGATGCAAACTTAAAACGAGTGCGTACTTATTTGGAAGTTGACTGTAGCCCCTTCCAGGACCGCACTTTTGTGGCTTGGACTTTGTCTAGTCATAACTTGCCCACCGATAGAGCTAGAGAGCTGTGGAAACCCTCTAAATAAACAGAAAGTATCCGTGTTTCGATTCAAAAGAATCCGGGCAGTTTTGGGCTTGAACTTTTTGTTATGACGTCACGACTGGGGGGTTAAGAGTTTTTGGATGACGCCATCAGGACCTGAGAAGAAAGTTCAAGCAGCAATTTACTTGTTTTTTTCTTTAAAAATAAACTACGCAAAAATCGACATATTTAGAGCCATTGATTGGCCATATAGCGTTAGTGGTTGGCAAGTTATGGCATGAAAACGATAGTTATATTAATTGATCCCCTTGGGATCACTAAGGGAACCATTTTTAGGTTATTTAGTTTGTGTACTGGCGTAAAATGTCCGGCCAGCGAGTGAACAAGTTCCTTTCAACCAACGTAGAGACGGCTAGAAATGACTTGCCCATAACTTACGACACCCTTCGCAGGATTTAGCGTCATAATGTGACCCTCCGCTTACGTTACAAATTTTTATTTGGTCCTCGGAGCAATTTGTGTCTGAGGCCCCTGGCTAAATAAAGTTTCACACAGTGTAGTTCGATTTCTAAAATGAATAGTACAAAACACTTTGATCTACAAAATCATTAACATTTGCCGTGTAGAATGAATAAGTAAGGAAATGAAATGACAGAAATAAGTCGTCAAAAAAATTACAAGCATTTAAAACAGCATAGTGCGATGCGCACGTGTAATGTATTTCAGATTGTACCTATCTACAGTCCACGGTTCATGATCGCGTTGTCGATCCATCACTGTCTGAGTGGTGCTGCCATATCCAAAATGTATGGAAGCATTGTTGTGAACAGCATCGATATAATACCTCGCGCAGTGCGCAGCGCTTACAACCATGTTTTCATTCACAACGACCCCAGTGCATCGATGGAAGCTCTAGACCAGCAATGCAAAAAGGTGAGTTTTGGTTTGTGATCGAATACGCGTAAACATGTCGCAACAGCAAGAAAGGCAATAGTTAAGTAAACCTTTTACTAGTGTTTAAAAATTGCCCAACAAAACAAGAGCATTGTAAAAAATGAAATTCGTGTTCAATGGATGGAAATTCATTAAACTTGAGAATTTCAAAGACTACTGTTGCTCACATTTTGCTGGAAAAAAGTTACACAAGCGCAGATGCACAGCGATACTTCCGTGAAATAACAGAAAAAGCGTGAAAAGTAAAAAAATTTATCAAGATAGCAAAATCTTGGCCTTCTTAAACTGATTCAGGTTCTTTGTGCGATTTCAGCCGGATCGTTAAATAACCTCATTTAAAATTTGCGATCTATACTGGCTCAGATATTTCAAACCAGGATAGAATATTTAAACGATTCGTCATCAACATCCCACTGGTGGTATGCGATTACATTTGCTATGAGGTTTTCAGATAAGTGAAGTGTTTCATGTCGAATCGAAGTCTTCAGATGTGTGTTGGTTATTGTTCTTGTAACGTCACATACTTCATTTAAAACGCAATGAAATTCATGCCATAATCACAAAGACGTGATATAAGCACAACAAAGGACACTGGTCTTTGGAATTGTTTTAATTGGCATTTTTTCGCAAAATCACACATTTTGACATCATTTTAAATTCATTATGTTCCCTTATAATTAATACCAACTGTATTTAAATTTTGCAAATACTTGCAGTTGTAAGTGTAATTACAAACTTTCTGTTTCTACAGTACTGCCTCAGTGTAAACATGCTATTTTTGTCAAAGCGCATATAACTAAACTCAGTTTTCGTTGATTTAAGCACTGATACCCAGGCCCGTAGCCACGGAGGGGGGCATTTAGGGGCAATTTACCCTAAATTTTGTTGTACCCAGAAGTATTGTTTTAAACATGTAACGAAAAGAAAAATCTTTACCCCTAAAATGTATTTTGTCCCCCCATACTTTACAACCTGACTACGGGCTGATACCATGAGGGAACATGTTGGTTGACAAAAACGTTTAAGGCATACTGCAGTGGGTATATCATTTCCCCTTGCATACATCTTTTTCAGAAAATAATCAGGTAAGAAGCAAAAAATCTTAATGGAATAACAAACTTCTTAACAGTATACACTCAAATCAATACTGCAACAACTCTCTGAAGTACTTTTCCTTTCTTCTTTTCTCGAATGGCCACAAGCCAAGGCCATATCTTAATGTCAGCTTGTCTTCCAAAGGTTGCAGAAAAAGTCTGGGATTCGTCATCAACTCGATTACTTTGCGAAGTACCGCAATTCCCAGGAGAGTCCACATCATCAAACTGAAAAAATCGTCTTTACAGCTGAAGCAAGTTATCCAAAATTTGAACTGTTAAATAGTATTCAATGCTTACTGGAAAACCAAACTAAGCCGCCTACAACACTGGCACATGCTCCACTGTGGAACTGAACCTAAAACACCTCTAACGTGGCGTAATCATTAAAACTCTGCCTCTTCAAACCCACTTTGTCCTGCTATGTTAGTAATTATTGTTTGTTTCAAATTTACTTTCTATTGCATTTTTTTTAGAAATAGTACTTGCTCTCACATAAAGCAACAAGCAGACAACGATTGTTTCAAGAGGCTAAGACATAAAACAAATGGACTTTTCCAGCACAAGTAACATGTTACAGGATCCAACTCCAAGGCACTGCATTCCAATACAAAATCCCGGATGATTAGACAATAAATATAACAGTTCTACCTAAAAGATAAAACTAGTTTCCTACTTGGTACTGCATTGAAAAGCCTTTTTCCTCCTTTTCCCCATTCGATGTAAAGTGTACAAAAAACGTTCCAGTAACTGACTGAAAGTAGAATCCGTCTGGTTGATATGCTGATAGGTTGCTACCACTAAATGAGGCAATTAGTTCAGACTCCCAAGGAACCCGGTTTCTTCCTCTGTAAACCTACAACGAATTTAGTATGAGTACACATTTCTTTTTACATTGCTATGAAAGCATCTGGTAACGTGCCAACATCCAACAATACGCTTTTTTGCAAAAAAAATTATTCATATTAATATGTAATTACTGAAATTTCGAAAAATTTTAAGGGTGTACCAAAAAGATTTTCCATGTTGTTATCGCTATCATTTCATATCAAATTAATCCATGCTTCTGTTTTCCTGGTAAATCATAGTCAGAGCTCGAAACTTTTATTTCCCAGCTCTAGTGGATCAAAATTGTAGAGGCTTGTTTCGAAATAAATCAGTTGTTCTAACTCAACAACAATTTCGGAAGGGCTTTCCAGGCAGTAATGCTCCATCCACACTCAGAACAAAGCGCTTTCCGGATAAATTCAGGGAGACGGGAAGTGTGCAGGATAACATTAAAGGTCACAGTGGTCGGCCACAGACAGTCAGAACAGAAAATCACATCAACAATGTTTGCAGTAGTAACCAGTATTTTGATTGCAGTAGCAACCAGTATTTTGAGCAACAGTATTTTGATTGGAACGCCGCTTCCCAAAGCACAAAATGACAAGGTATGCAAGAATTTTTTTTGGGAATTCCCACTTCACTACGCCTAAGGAAAGCTTTTTCAAGGAGTTAAATTGTGCGTATAATCCAAAAGGTTTTCACCTGTTTCCGTATTAGCTACAAAATTTACAACTTCAGCCCTATGCAAATAAAGCTGAGAGGCATGCCATCGGGCAAACCACCAGTCAGCGAATCGAAGACCATTCTAATTTTTTCGATTTCATTTTCTTCAGTGATGAGGCAAATGCAAAAAACGCATATTCCTGCAAAATACCACGTCGTATCTTTTTGTGGGTAATAGCAGTTTTTTTAAGGTGTTTTAGGGACCTGATTCGGGTCCCTAGAATCAGAGAAAATTATCATCGGGTTCCCAGAATCAGAGAAATGGGGTCCCTACAGGTCAATACCGGGTACCTAACAATTTCCTTAAAAAAAACCTGGTAATAGTGATGACTTCTAACATACTGTACACTGAGTAAAAAATTCAACACATTGAAATATCAACACTCTAGTCATGGGAAAACTATGAAATCATGACATTCACAACATAGAATACTAACTTGCAAACAGTCAGCGCTGCATGGAATCCTTGGATCACTTATACCTTCCAAATTTAGTTCCAACAACATTATGGTAATCTTTTTTTTGTAACCTGTACACCAGTAAGAACCGTTGATGAAGTCAATGATGCTGTAACCAGCAGTTTATATAAGGAAAGATATGCCACAGGTTTACCTATCAATATCCACTCACAACTTGAGTAGGGAGAATACTTCACATTTGCCATAAATCCAGGTGAATAGATGTGACCTAGAGGTTTAGAATCGTTCACAAGCAAACTGCATGAATAAGAACAGATGCTTCGGTCACTGTCTGATGGTGATTCAATAGCAGCTGTACAAAACAACTTTGATACTTTTTGCAGGTATTAACTTAGATGGCACAGGAACAACTCACCACCACAAGAACATGAAAACTATCGATGGTGCATTATCTTAATGACAAATACAGCACCATGTATTCCAGAAAATTCAAATTATTTTGGAGAAGTTCAAGCAACCATGTGATTTGAACTTTATTTCAAACATGTTCTTCAACAAGTATAACCAAGGGGAATAGCAACCGATCTTGAGAGGTTTGAACAGCCACACAGGCAGCATGAATGAAAACCTTGTGGAAGTGGTGGTTGAACAAAAGCATCACGAAAGCCAATATAGTGAAACACATCTCTATTATACCAGTGTTAAGTGCACAAGTAGTGTTGCAATGTTAAAGGTTTGCTTGTATTACAACCAAGAAAACATATCATGCAAGGCATGGTGATGAAAATTGCCTGTAATTTCAGGACTTTAGCAATGTGCATCTGTGGCACAGCACTGGTCAATAATGTTACAATGATCCTCTAAAAGGGCTGTGCAGAACTGATCTGGATTATAAGCTTGACATGAAAATTATATCTAATTTGAGCACCAGCGATGTGTTTTTATTCTACAGTATGTCTGGAAAAGTTGTGCAGAAACGCCCTGTTGTATGACACTCCATGAAAAAAAACTACAAACAAATGTGCAGCTGATTGAAAAATAGAAAAAACATCAAGGTCAGCTTACCATTGCCAGAAACAACGATTGCATCAAAATAATCCAACCTTACATTTTGATATTCATTTGGCAGTCTTCTTAATATGACAAAAGTTGGCAATGACGTTATTGAATCAAACATGTACCTTGTCAGCCACCTTTCATCATTGTAAACATAGATTGCATGTCTAAGTTTCAGGAAAGGAAGAAAAAAAAGAAATTTGTAAGAAGTTATGTATTTAAATGTAGAAGAGCAAGCGTGAAATGCAACAACGTAAGCACAGGGTCATTTTAATTATTTCATACAGATTTCACTTGTTGAAAGTATTACAAATCGCTTCGACTTGAAGTGAAAAAAACTGAAACTTTGCAAGCTTAAATATTAAATATTAAGCAAATGCTGTAGGAGGGTGATATCCTGCTCACACTGACTTGTGTACATTCCATGCAACAAAAATAATGAACTTTTTTTATCTAATTAAAATGAAAAAATGAAACAATAACAGTGAAAAATGTGAATCTATGCACAAGTAATACCAAGTTTACAGAACTAGACTGGTCATAATTACCTTAAGAGTCGTGGGCACAGCTATTATGACAATGTTACAAATATACCTCATGGTACAGGTCACAGAAAAAGTGTTTGTTCCAGAAGGGAGGCATAAAAATAATGCAGTAAAGAATGAAAAATGCATAAAAGATCGCGTGAATTAATTAGACTACACTGAATACCTCTTGTGTAGATTGCTCGGTTTTCCACATCTGAACTGCAAACTTTGAAGGTCACAAACTCCGATGATTAAAGTCGTTTCATCAGCACTTTGATTTTTTGGCTGAAAGGCATAGAAATTTAATGTTAAAAGAACTAATATAAATGTAAGTATTGCACACTTTCAGTTGAAACAAAGTGCAATGCTTCTGATAACCTTCAAACATTTTCCACTCATCGAGATAGTTCTTCCATCCTCTTTCCAAACCCAATGACTTCTCATCGTTTGTAAGGAACATATATCATGTTCAACCCACATAATCTGGTCATTTTCGTCAGCTATTAGACAACCAGATTTGGGAAAGCGTGTTATCATCAAGAATGGCCGCCTTGGGGCAACTGCAAAACAGTAGATAATGAAAGAAAAACAAAGATTTAAGAGCAAACTACACAGCAAGGAAAAATTTTATTTCTTGGTTAGTGCAGTCTTCTACATAAATGAATCCCCTGATTAACAAGGAATGCCATTGTTCTGACTTTTCAGGCCCTGTCACTGCAACTACAGGAAATTTCACGAGTAGTAACATGCAAAGATAAAGAAAGGTAAACCCCAAAATTAGTAGCAAATTCAAATACAGCACAAAGTATTTTTATACCTGCATGTGCTTCACACAACCAGATGCAACATGTCACATTATAAGCAATCCTGCAACCGCTTTTAGGCAGTTTGTTCACCAACGAACTGTACACTTTTAATATTCACTAACCTACCAAAATTAGCAACATCACTGCACTCTGTAATTGGCAGTGACCAAATGCCACCAGAGCATGTTGTAAGTCTTGTCAAATCACCATTAGAGAATGCCTTTCCTTGAGCACAAGAAAGTACACACTCTTGGCCTTCCTTTGCAAACCTGAGTGATATGAAACAACAAAGGATCACCAAGTGAGATCACGTAATTCAATGTTCTTGCAGTACTCTTACTTACAAAGCATATATGAAGCAACACGTTCACTAGTTAATTTTTGCATGGGGAACTGCCAGGATGCTTCTTTTATCAGTTACTTGAATACTTGTTGCATACATCATTTATACAGTTTTGCACGTACGTTTTTTATTTTGTTGATGATGAAATTCACTGCAAGTATCATTGCAGTATTTTACAACTGAAGTGCACTGACAGCCATTGCTCCAAATTTTAAAAAACTTTTAAAACGAATTCATGGATTAACTTGATAAGTGAATATTTATGCTACCATGCAAATAAGCCATGGCAAAACGGATCCTTTTTCCTTCGTATACACTGGACATGAACACACGATGGTCAGAACTTTGATTTAACAAGATATTTCAAGAGTAGGATTGTCTACATCATAGATGTGGCACGGAGGTTAAGTTTGGTGCAGTCAAGGAGGATGTGGTGTGCAGTCTGCACCTTGTCACATTCACACAAATCTGAGCTACATAGGCGCATTATTTTCATGTTTGCCGCAAATCAACCAACACTGGTCCTCACACAGCTAGCTGAATCGAGGCATTTCTAGGGAGGTCGCAGTATGGTGGTTGTGGGCCAAACGCAGGAATGAAAGATTGGAAAGCTGGAAGGATTGGTGTTGTGAGTACACCAGTAGTTGACAACAATTCCACAAAGGAGCAAAGAAGTTTTCTGGAGCGGAAACGTTTAGGTGATGGTTTTAGGTACAGTGTTTCGTGTACATGTTTTGGATTGAGAGCTTTGGTGTACAGTTTCAAGCATGAAGCACTGTGGCTTGTAGCAGGTGGGTGATACCAGATAGAATCGGCAAGAAAGAGGTGGGTGTGCCTCATAGGCAGCCGGTGAGAATACACATTGACTTGTTTAAAGGTACGTTGACGTGCTTGGTGTGAGCGCTGCAGCACCACACTGGGACGCAACACTCTACCAGAGTGAATGCAAGAGCTAGGCAGGATGTTCTTAGAGCTTTCAAGCAGCTCCCCATCCAACACTGGCCAGCTGCTTGTTGAGTGCCACTTGTGATGAGACTTTCTTCTTATGTATAAGTGTGTCCTTAAAGACAGAGAACGATCCAGGCATATGCCTGAGATATGACGGATGTGGGTTGAACTTCACCGTTGCAATAGATTGTACTTTGACATTCAGCTGGAAATGGGCTGAACAGTTTTTCAGGTGGAAGACAGAGCGCGCAGTCTTCTTAAATGAAAGTCTATGTCTCAAATTAGTCAAGTACACATTAACAACAGAGCTATCATATGATAAAATGAATACCACTTCCCTAAACATGGGGCCAAGACAGTCAGAGCAATGTCACCAGCATATTGTACATGTAGTGCATAGCTGCAGTTTCCCAAAAGTCCGGTGTGTAGATATTGTGCAAACAGGGGGCGAGAGCAGATTCTCGTGCGACTCCAATTCTGGTTCTGAGGGGCGACTTGCTTCTCCATTGCTGGTGTATAGAACAAGGGATCTCGAGTACAACAGTTCCATGATGAAGTTAACCATGGGCTGACATGCTAGTACTTTCTAAAGCTTCAGCTTTGGCATTCATCTGGAAGTTGCCTGAGCAGCTATTGTTTGCAGGCAAAATTGTTATCGATTCTTTTTTGATTCTATACATTTGTGATAGCAATTTAAATAAATTAGCCATTTCGAGCAGTGTCATGTTCTGATATTAAGTCTTAACCACAAATTAAATAGTAAAAGCAATGCAATGTTTTACTAAGAAACCTTGACCCCAACTAATAGCTTAAAAACTCCTGTTTGTCAGAGATGCAGGATGGAAAATCCACCAAAACCCAGTATGGTAAATTTACTAAAACATGGCACAACAATGCAGTGAATTCATTCACACTGGCCATGGGATTTAATTAAGGTAATATTTTCTGGTCAGATGGTACTGTTATTCTCTTGTATCCATTAGTGCATTTTAATTGTTTAAGGAATGTGACATCACATAACTTTTAATTGGCAAACTAGTAAGATGCCACACTACTAGAACTGCCTTCTGTTCATCATAAACCCTCCCATGATGGATGTGCATGTGATATTGAAGAGAGGATAGTTTAGTCCAAAAACGTATCCAAGGGAAGACTGAGCGTCATCTATACCTTTTGACAAAGCAAAGGAATAAACACTGAAATCCGCCCTTGGTTATAAGCATGCTACCATCAATCTAATACCAAAAATAAGGACTGCTGAGCAAAATTTGATTTTATTACGTAATAAGAAAATAATTGTTTGTTTGCATGACTAACGTCAGATCATAAGTTTCCCTATTATTTCCAGGAACCATTTGCTTCAGCAACGTCTTATTCACGACCTTTAGTAATCATCATGAAAAAAGTTGTTTTCCCTTGCTTATATCTTGAATCAATCAAATGCTAAACCTTCACTACAAAACCAGCTTTCCTGAGAATCCTAACCAGAAAGACAGTTTATGTGCTAACAATGTCTGATAATGCGTTACTTCCCTGTATGTCACAAAACCATGACTATAAAATGTTTGCGATGAGATAGTAATGGTTAGATATTGCTTGAATTTAAAATTGTTATGCGACAGAAAATAAGAAAAATTAAGGATGCAAGTTACAAATAAGGGCATTTCTCAGAAATAATCACAGTAATATTTTCTAAGACGTAGCAATGCAAAATAAGGAGAAACCTTAGAAATAAGGATGGTATGGCAGCTCTGGTTATAAGGAAATGATGAAAAAAACTTTATAAGCTGTGGCTCACAATTAAATAAATACAGTAGTTTTATATTTGGCTGTTAAGTGTAATGCTTAACTTTGGAACAATGAGCAATTATGAAACATTGAGCTGAACAACAGAGTTGGACAAGTTCACATTGTTTGGTACACAATAAAATCATCATAATTTGTAGTCAGAAGATAGTGTGCAGTAGCAGTTCAGTCATAAAAATCAAGTTTGGAAATAGAGTTGTAATTTTTCTGCAGTTATAGAAACTGTAATCAACAATTTATTGTCAGTTGGATCAAGTGGACTGATTGTTGATCTGTGATAAGTTTCTTTGTGAGGCTTTGCTTGTGAAAATAGACTGGAAAATATGGTATGCACTGAACTTACAAGGTGCAGAGCAGGCATGCACGAATCACCACATGTAAACAGGTGTGTGTCAAAAACTATGTGTTTAGCTCCTACAGCTCCACAAAAAGGCTAGCATTGGAACTTCTTACCAACAGTTAGCAGACCTTAACATTTTAATGCAAGTTATTATGACTTTGACATTGATTTGTGGCAGTTGACCACATATGGCAGTTTACATTATTCAGTTATCAATCAGCAGGTGTGCATAACTTTTCAAAACTGGACACATCACATGTGTTTTTCTGAGAAGTTTGATTTACAATTACCACAGCATCTCAAGTTTTGAATCTCATGCATGGATAAAATTTATAAAACCCAATTCTTCTGACATCTTAGGTAAAGCACAATAAAATATTTGTGAAATAAGAGTTTGAAACAAGTGAGATGTGTCAAGTGATGCAGTTGGTCACTCTTGTATTAAAATGCTAGTGGTCTCTGAAAAATCAACATTAAAATTGAAATTCAGAATGCCTTTGTAAATTTTTGAAAGCACCAATGGACTTCGACTAAATGCTTTACTTACTTCAAACTGCATTACATTAGGTTTTTCGTTTAACTACCACCAGATAATTTCAGTTAAAAAAATTAAATTTGAAGTTGAGGAATCCCTGTTTCGACCTCTATGACATGCACTGCTAAACACACTGTTTTAACAGTCATTTTTATCAACAGGTCGATGGCGTTGCTATGGGCTCACCTATAGCACCACTCATGGCTGACATATGCATAAACTACGTTACTGATCAGGCCTTGGCGGTGACACCACCAGAGTGTCGACCAGATCTGGTTTGCCGCTACGTAGACGAGTTGTTTCTGCTATTTCCTAACCAAGTTTCTCTCAACAGGTTCTTACCAATATTAATTCCATTCAAAGGAATATTGTCTTTACCAAGGAGCTAGAAACAGATAATTGCCTCCACTTTCATGATGTTTTAATTGAGAAAACATCAACAGGTTTTATTACTTCTACCTACAGGAAACCCACGCATACAGGTCTCTGCTCAAAATGGTCAAGTTTCGTTCCGTTGCACAGGAAACGAAACCTTGTCAACTCTCTACTCCACTGTGCTTATGACATTGCCAGTTCCTACCAATTGGTGCACACGGAATTTATGAATATTACCGTATTTATTGGAATATAACACGCACCCTTAATTTTTGAATGAAAATTGGTGTAAATTACATCACTAAGCTTATCGTAATTGCGTTGCAACATAGAGCGCGCATTGCTGCGTGACTGAAGCAAAATTGAGTAAAACCTGCACGTGCACAGAGACTAAGAATTACCAAAGCATTTTTAAAGAGAAAGAAACAAAGATTGCGCATTGCAGCGAAAAGAATGAGTAAAGGCCGCAGAAAGATTATGAAAGAGAAAAAAAGAAATAAAAATAAAGTGTGCTGATGAAAAAACTCGTGTATAACGCGCACCCTTAATTTTTGATTAAAATTCAGTACAAAATTTTGCGCATTATACTCCAATAAATACGGTAAGCGAATGCTGTCTCGCCACAGGTACCCCAACAATTTTTTGGACCGGTGCATTCAGCAATTCCTAAACAGAAAATACGTTGTCATGCAACAACGTGATGCACCAGCTGAACCCTCTTCTTCACCCAAATATATTTCATTACAACTACCACATTTGGGTTCTATATACAATAACATATGACAGGAATTCAGCAGCTTTATAAGACACAAGGCTGTAGTGAACGTGAAGCTATGTTGTTTTCAAAGTACTCGAAAGCTTCAGAGCTGGTTCTCGATCAAGGACGGGCAAGCTTTGCTAAACCGATTTAACGTTGTGTAAAAGCTTACATGCTCATACGGTGCCTCCTACATCAGGCAAACGCAACGCAATTTAATAAATCGTATTGAAGAGCATCGAACATCACTAAGATCTTCAGTATGCAGACACTTGCAAGCCAACTCAGATCATCGGGTTGACTTTTACAACCCTGAGGTCATTGGCAGTGACAACAATTGGTGACGGCTGCGGATTTTTGAATCTTTATTGCTTCAAGAACACAAACCAGAGCTGAACGCAAGCATCCCGTCGACGCCTCTATGCATTTTTAACTTGTAACAGAGTTTCATGCCTCACTCATGACGTCACGCGCCATCACCATTGGCGTGTATCCAGCTGAGTCATGTGACTACGTATGCTTCACACCACTACCGAAACAGGCTTTCGTGTTTTTCATTTTTTACAGCGCTTTTCTCCTGAAAGACCAATATGAACCTGCAGCAAGATCACTGCTGTTCTATTTGCAATGCACTGATGATGATAACAAGGAGTTATCTAAACGTTTGCAATATGTCATTTGTATCGTTTTCTTTGGCGGTGATCTTCATTATAAGGCTATTCAGCACTTCTGCTTTTCATGTACCAAGGTTTTGAAAAGTATTTAAAATAACAAAGCAACATCAGTTTGTTGGGTGACATAATCAGCTGGCAATAGGAAACCATAAAAACAAGAAGTAATCAGTGTTGTCCTCACTGTGTAGAGCATTGGACAGGAGAAACCTTTGTAGTAACCAGGGGAGTAATGATGGGGCACTGTTTGACACAAGCTGGTACATCAGGTCCTAAACCATCCCAAGCTCCATGTGTTGTGCAGAGTCGTTCATCATCACCATCAACAACATAACCTGTTGTAAACAAAGAAAAAAGCTTCACACTAACTAGGCCTTTTCGAAGCAAGGCATCTGCGTGTTTTTTAGGCTCATCATAGATTTCTACTTCAGCAAGTCTGCTTAATGATTTATGTCATATCTTTCAGGAAGAAAACCATGTTTCAGGGGATGGAGCAGTCCCAAAAAGTTACTGCCTCACAACTCTTTTGTTCCTTGTGCTTATGCAGTGGCAACACTTGATGTGGGTGTTTGTTTGCTGATGATAATACAGAACTGCCACATTCTGCCAGCACTTACATGAAGTCAACATAAAAACGTTTTTCTGAGCTTCTTACTCCAGAATATGAACAATTACCATGTATACTTGCATATGAAACGACTTTAAAACCCCCCAAAAATTTTATCAAATTAGGGAGTCGGCTTGTACACGTGTAAATCTGATCTCACACAAATAAATATCACCGATATTAATTTAAGTATTCGGAAACAATGTTTAATTTATGAAAATTAATAAAAGTAAAACCCAACAATCATGGTTTTTATTCTCATTTCTTCTCTTCTGCAGTGTTTCTCAAACTTTTTTATTTCATTGCCCCCTGTTCACACTCGACACGTTGTTTTAGCCCCCCAAGCCTGATAAATTAAACGCAAGGTAGTCAATTAAAGAATTTTGTTTAAAGAACGTTGTAAATAGCTGAACCAAGACGTTAAATAGTTGAACTAAGCAATTGTACTACGACGCTAATATTACGTTCAGAATTCTTGTGGAAATACCTCGTAATCCAGGGCTACGAAGCGCAGGAGCTGGGCATTTTACTTGGAGCCGGAGCTCAGTTTAAAATTTAGGACCGGAGCTCGAACTATGGTCATTTGAGAGGTAGCCCCCTGCTCCAGGTCTCTTCCTAGATACAAACGGTTTTGCCAAACAGACTTACGTGTACTCTTTATAGGATACTAAACGTGATTGTTACAAGTTACGACACCAGACTGGATCTGTAAGCCTTTGATGTTTCTTTGGTTTAATAATCGCCACGACTGTGACATCAAAGCTGGCAGGTGTGGGGTTATTGGTTGAACTATGGTTCTCAAACACTGTTCTAAGAGCCGCATACAGCTCCAAAGCATCCTTTGTGCAGCTTTTAGCAATCTTTCTGTAACAGATTCTATTTGAACCAATGATGCCTATACTTTGCAGGCGAAATACATAATCTGTAAGAGCTTGGTGTCTGATTCACTGTTGGGAAAGGATTCTTTTCGTTAGGCAGTGTCTTTCAGTAACACCTCTAATATTTTGTGTAACAGACTTCGTTAGTGCAATAAAGTGTGTCAATTGACTTGCGGAACATTTTTTTAGTGCCACCCCCTAACAAAATCGTAGGTCTGGATTTGGTTCCTTTCAGTGAAATGGTTGTGAACCACTGTTGTAGAAGTAAAAAAAGACGTAACTACCATAGCATCTTACTTTCTAGTCAACTATCAAGCCGGGTCTGCAGTAGTGTAGCGATCTAAAAAGAACTGAGCTATAAATAATAGGTACATAATAAAATATCCAAAGCTGTTGTAGCTGTGTAGTCGTGCTGTTAGCAGGGAGTTTGATTAAGATATGATACTGTTGCGATCGGAAAAGCCCGAGTGGCATGTGCTCAAAGCTTTGCACCGTGGCAGCAAGTATCATGCGTCGCAATCTCTCTTATTATTGCTTGTTCGTGCCACATACATGTTGTTGTTCTTCGCGCACATCCCGTTCGTGGTGAATCACACATTCAACGCAACGTCACCGCAGAGGTTGCAACAATACCATTGCAGCTTTAAGCATAAAATGTATGACACACCATTGTAAAGCAGGAATTTTTATTAGAAATCATTAGGCTTACCAGCAATAAGGTTTCCCAGATTGGCAAAGTTCACTGGGAACAACGTTTGCAAGTGGTAGCGTAACATGAAAGTTACAAATAATTGGTAGCAAACTGGCATGACTTTGCATAGCAATACATTATCAGGAGGGTATAAAAATCAATGTAAACAAATGTGGACTTTTCTTGAAGTTTTCATCTGTGGAAAAAATCTGTTTTCAGCTCAGTAACCATCCACCTTATTTTCTCCTAAGTTTTGCATGTTAAATTGTGCTTTACTTGCGATTCATCACTGCTTATTTTGAGTGCAAAAATAAGAAATCAGAACTTTTCAGCTATTTTAAAAAAGTCAAAGGTAAATTTATTCTTATACTATTTCTTTGAACAAAGGGATTTTAAACACATCTTCGCATTTGTGTTGAAGCAAATGTGTGCGTGTTTGAAAGAGCACATGAGAGTCGACTGTGTTTTGCGCTCTTTGCATGGTTTGCCCAGGCAGCGCTGTTAGCAACAGGCAAAGCATGCAACAAGTGCAAAACACTTGGTCAATTGGGACTGGTCTGCTTTCAAATTCTCTTACACAAATGTAGTTTTCCAAACAGCAATTTTTTTATTCTGGTTGTAAAAAATAACAAAACGTCTTCACTTCAGGCATTGACGGCAAAACCAGTAATTGCCTTTCCAGAAATTGTTTAAATTACCGTTATTGTGAGTTACGTTTCTGCTAGTGACTGTTCTCTGAATCATCCGAATCTGTTACTGTTGCTTTTTTGCTGATTTCCTCATGGTAGCAGCGCCTGCTTGTAGAAAACTACCAGATTAAATTACTCAAAAAGCTTTGGTGTATTATCTTAGTTTTGTGCACTTTATTTAGTTCACTTTCTATTCAACTTGAGGCACACCAAGTCAACAAAATATTGATGTGCGAAAACGACCAGAAGTCGGAGGCATAAAAAAAGAGCTCCGGAGCCAGAGCCACACTCATGAAAGCCAACAGCTCCGGAGGCGGAGCCGCAGCTGTGTCATTTTTATGATGGCTCCGCAGCCCTGAAAAATCCATGCTGTAACCTAGCACATAGACGATCCAGAGTAAAAATTTAACAGATAAATTACTGTAGCAACAACCACTAACGATTATATCATAGTAAAACAAAATTTGCAAGAAAGTAACCAGTTATAATATTAGGCTACTGAAGTTAACTCAGTGATCGATTGGTGGTTGAGCATTTTTGCCCCCTTTATGTTGTTTCTCCCCCCTGTTGCCCCCTTTGGTTTTTTCGCTCCCTTTCCATTCAAAATTGCCCCCAAGGGGGGTGATTCCACTCAATTTGAGAAACACTGCTCTTCTGCAAGCTTTTGCTATGATAAGTGCATATATTACCATTATATAGCAACAAGTTCTTTTCATAATCAACTTACAGGTGATATTGTTTCCTAAACAAATGCTTTGATAATGAACCTTCACCAGTGCATTGCATATTGATACTCTTTTGTTATTAGCCCAAACAACACACCATGGTGTTTTGAGGGTCGGCTTATATGCAAGTGTTTACAAAATTCCTAATTTTGGGGAACTTTTTAAGGGTCAGGTTATATGCGATTATATACGGTACTGTTTCTGTATAAATCACATAACTTGTCTACTTTGAAACACAAGTTTTTTTTGCACAACTGTCTCAAAAGATACACCATCAGTTCAACTGGGCGTTATGCCTTTCTATGCAAGGGTATTGATAATATTCATATAATTTTATAAAATGTAGATTTTCTTTCCTTTCTTCACTTAATGTGAAATAAAATCATTACTTTAGAATCATTACGATCTGACACTTACGAATCTAACTGCAAGTCAAGCACTTGTCCTTTTTCATCTTTAGTAACAATAACACAAAAAGAAATCAAATTCCTCTGAAATTGATGATTTTTCTCACCATCAGTGCAAGTCAGAAAGAGAGAAGTGCCAGCTGCAATTGCAGAAGAACTCACAACAGGATTGTAAATAGCAGAAGAAACACCATTTCCACTTGCTTTAGGACAAAAGTTTACTGGGACACATCTAGTCATAAAAACAGATTAGATGAAGGATGTTGAACATCCAAAACAGTCACAAAAACAAAAGCTATGAAAAGCAAGTCATAGTTACCTTATAATCATCAACATCACTGATGTGTCACAACATTGCTATCAGGAAAAGTTGTCAACAACATTACTCTGGCACAGCACAAAATCTGTATTTTGTGAATTGGCATACCATTTCTACTACTGTTTGTACACATCATTTATACATTGAAATTTGAAGTACAATTTATATTGTTTACACAGGTTATGGTGCTGGCACTGAAAGCAACTGATGTTGATTAAATGCATTTTTACTGAGGTTCACTTCTGCAACAAATGGAAGCTCATGTGCATCATTTCACAAGGTGCAACACTTTTCAAGAGTGTTTTAATTTCCTTGTTAACAGTACTTTTAAGACAAAAACTGTACAAACATTGCTACTATGCCTCTCTAGCGAATTTTATGGTTATTCTGGGTGGTCTTGTCATATATCTTTTCGTTAAAATATGCAATGACCAATAAACAAGTATGATGTATGGCTGCATGCATCATCAATATCGATATATAACATGTACTAGCTTTTTACATATTACAGTACCACTTTCAGCTATTTATGAGAATTGAGCAAACAGATGTTGTCCAAGGGCTGTGCACCGTTAACAGAAAAGCTGCATTAATCAGTCAGAGACGAAGTGGCAACTAGGGTCTCTGAACATTCCATGCAGAACAATAACATAGCACCGAGAGCAGCGTTTATGGGCAAATATTGCCGATATGATACATCGGCAACATCGTCATATTGGCCAATATATATATATCACCATTTTGATGCATCGGTCAAGCTCTACCACCATCAGGGCATTTCTCTTTCTAGCCTCCCTGGAAAAAGTATATGCCAAGTGTTTTGGAAAAAGATGCCATAAAATAACTGCACCAAAGCTGGATGATACACAGTGTGGTTTTCGTCCTGGCCACATATTTACAAAATGTAACCTTATTCGCTTAATAAGGGATTTTCAGCCAATCACAGCGCAGATAACATTCCAGATCATTGATGAACCCTGTGTAGCCACACCCATCTAGCAATGAGTTACATGTATGAAACCATTTGAGAAGGCCTCTTACCATACGGGTGAGTTGTATGAAGCTGGATTGGTGCATGCCCATTATCGCTGAGTTTTCCCACTGGGCGACACTGAAATTTTGGACTGCACTTCATAACTTTTCCAAATTTCTGATTAAACGTGAAAACCTTTGTACGTCTGCACAGACTTTCCTTTGTACATGGCAAATGACGTGATACTAATGGCATCAACATGGAAAAAAGACTATGTTCCCAAAATGTGAAAAAAAGATCATGCACAGGTTTGGGCTGCATGATTCCCTATCTTCTAACTCTGCTAACTCCATCACAAAAAAGGCTTAAACACAAATGTAATGATTTTCTATATACAAGTGGGTGCAAACAAACTGTTTTGTGTATGGCCCTGACTTGCAACAAAGTCAGTATTTACTAAAATAACAACCACATGGCCCCCAGCACAAACCAGCAGAGATGAGAGATTACAAAAAGTGGGTCTGCAGTGAAAATGTCAACTCTTCAAATAATTTGAACGATGAAATCAACCATCGAATTGGAAAGGTTTCGACTAACTTCGAGCAACTTAGTTCTCCGCTTTGGAAAAATCACCACCTCGCAATCAAACTAAAGATCAAGGTCTACACCGCTTGCATCCTGAGTGTTCTGTTATACAGCAGCGAGATGCAGTGCAAATACCGCTGCCAAGAAAACCGGCGCAATACATTTCATTTCAGATGCCTAGCTCCATTCTTTGTGTCTTGTGGAGGGATCATGTCCCCAACTCTGCCATCCTGCATCTCACTGGTTCATATGACCTCACTACTATCATAAAGCAGCGACGTCTGCGCTGGCTAGGCCACGTCCACCGTATGGAAGATAGTCGCCTGCCCAAGGATATCCTCTACAGAGAGTTCTATAACGCACCTCGTAGAACTGAAACAAGGAAAAATTTATCTCAAAAACATAGTACAAAGCAATCCGACCCACTGGCTCCCAGCGACCACGCATGTACGGCCTTCCAAAAACTCACAAGAAAGATGTACACTTACGTCCAATTCTGAAAATGACCAGATCGGCCCAGCATGAGCTGGCGAATTGGTTTACCTATCTTCTCCAACCAGTCCTTCAAGACCTATCCGCCAACTGCGTGTCTGATTCTTTTACCTTTGTAGAAGAAGTCAGAAACTTTACCTTCTCTCCCTCCTCTGTTTTCCTCTGTTCCTTTGACATTTCCAGCCTCTTCACCAACATTCCGGTTGCTGAAACCATACAAATCTGTGCTGACGCCCTGTACAATAACAACGTCTTACCGAAGCCATCTTCGTCAAATTAATGCAGCTGACCACTTCCTCAGTGCAATTCAGCTTTAACAACAACATGTATCGATAAATTGATAGCGTCGCCATGGGCTCACCGCTAGGCCCGGCATTAGCAAACATTTTCGTTGGCCACCAAGAACAGAAACTCTTCAACGTTGTCAATAGACCGTTAGCGTACTTCTGGTACGTTGATGACACGTTCACCGTATTCAACAATGAAGATGATTGCAAAGCGTTTCTTTCCCACCTCAACTCCCTTCACCCTTCTTTACGCTTCACCCATGAAAGGGAATCCAATCACTCCCTGCCCTTCTTAGATGTGTTGGCTGAAAGACGTGACTCCGAATTTTCAACATCAGTCTACAGGAAGCCTACCTTCACTGGCCAGTATCTACGCTGGAATTCCTTCAGCCTCCACAAACGGAAAATCAATTTAATCTTTACTCTGGTACACAGGGCTTTCATGATCTGTTCAAAAGGCAAAATCGACCCAGAGCTTGACAGAATCCTTTCAATCCTATTGGAAAATGGCTATCCGGAAAATTTAATCAAGTCCACTATCAAACGAAAACTTCAACAACTTAACTCGAACCCAGTCCACACAGTGAAAAAATGCTCAGTCTACTTACACATTCCATGGATCGGAAACGTTTCAATGAAGTTCGAAAAGCAGATCACGTCTGCCGGGAAGCGCTGCTTCTTTTCCGTTGAACCACGTGTTGTTTTTACAACCAGACAGCTCTTACCAGCAACAAAGAAAGACGTGCTACCTTCCCATCATCAAAACAACGTAATCTACCAATTTGTGTGCCACTGTGACAGTCAGTACGTTGGTCGCACGTCTCAGCGCTTAGAAGAGCGAATCAAACAACACATCCCAAAATCGATTACCAATCCTCTTACTCCACACATTTGCCAAAGCCTTCACCGCCCTGGTAAGGACACCAGTCGCCGACAATTTCACGAATCCGCCATCGGTCAACATCTTCTTGACAACGCCCAATGTGCCTTACATTACAATAAGGACAAATTCTCTGTCCTCGCTCGAGCTCGCACTTCATTTCATCTCTCCGCCCTGGAAGCGACTTTCATCAAATCTTTGAATCCTCTTCTCTGCAAATAAAAAGAATTCGTTTACTCCTTAAAGATCTCCTAAACTCTTGAACCTTCCATTGGTTGACCGTTCCAACGTTTCGACGAGGTCCAAATTACATCTTCAACCAATGACAGCTTCGCCTTTTCTTATCTCCTAAACCCTTTCTTATTGGCCACTGTTTCAACCAATTAGATCTCTTCTTTTCTGTATATAAACCAGCTCGGTAGTATCTCCACTTCATTCTGACGATATCCCTTGAAGAGTGTCGGACGAAAAGCTTTGGGATGAATCTCCTACTTCACGCCAGCACAGAAAATGGATAACCAAACAGTAGCGCATCACACAACCGGTGTTAGTACGTGTCCAACCTTAAGAGGAGCAAAACACTTTTCCAGCACTTCTTACTTTTTCTTTTTAATGCTTGGTGTGTACACAGTGTCCACATATTTTTACTACACAAAAGCAATACTGATGAGACGCAAATACCGAAACAACTCATGAACACCTACTGCATTCGGTCTCCACCAAACAGGAACGTTGAATAATTGAGGAAAAATGAAGATCTGTAAAAAGCATTAGACATTTGAAGCGATCGAATAAAAAAGTTGGATGAGGATGTTCATCGTATAAAAATCGATACAAGTTGTTTCTCAGCACGACATTAAAGGTCCTGACACAATGGCTAACCTGGTGTGGGCGAACACTAACATTTCTGGGTATGTAATGCATAATTCGATAGGCATTGTTATATGCAGCATGTAAGCGCTTCATACTAGTCTGCGTGTATTTGCTCCACAATTGGCAAGCATACATTGGCATGCAATAGGCACGAAATAAAGTGTTTTTTACTGCAGGAGAGCACTGGTCAAAAGTGCTTCTGAGTTTGTTTGCTGTACAGTATAGTGATTTCACTTGTCTCTGAATATCATCATCATCCTTCAATGATGCGTATCCACACACCAAGATATTTCACTTGGTTAAAAAATTGTACACGTACACCATTTAGAAAAACATTTGATGGGGCAGGTTGTTTACACTTTTTGGGGCATAAAAGAACACCAATTTTTTTGTTCCAATTGAAAGTGATTTCGTGTTCAGCAGCGTAGTCACCACAAATATTCAGAAGACATTGCAGCCCACTAATACTGGGGCTGAACACACATATATCATCACCATTAAAAGTCTAGCCCGCGATGTTTGTTTTACATGAATCTGCTACAGTGTACAAACATGTAGATACCAAAATCAGTGTGATATGTTTTGCGGAAAAGTACAAACTTGAATAGAGATATGTGCAAGTTTGAATCATCGCAAAAAGACGAAAGCAGATGGCAGTCGACTGATTCCTCGAAAGCATACAGAAACACTAGTGCTTTTAAGTGTCGCCGACAGGGAGAGAGAAT
>Ga0210059_1001726_pt1 | contig 33335 bp, 27 predicted proteins | sample Ectturendosymbi2_FD_188042 | JGI IMG/M metagenome (GOLD analysis project Ga0210059, IMG submission 188042) | Ecteinascidia turbinata endosymbiont from Florida, USA - Sample 2 (SPAdes) (version 2) | ecosystem: Host-associated > Tunicates > Ascidians > Unclassified | place: Key West, Florida... | reverse complement strand
GTTTCTCAACCGGGACCCTCGGCCCTTCTTGGCGCCACGGAGCCGTTCTCCGGGGGCCACGAGCAGAGGCCTTTACTAAATAGCTCTGTCGCGATATTTCAAAACCTTAGTGATGAGCAGGGGGCTACAAGTGTTGACAGTCTTTGGAAGGGGGCCACAAACCATGAAAGTTTGAGAAACACTGATCTAGATCAGCAAGAGCTTTTTCTTTGATGCCTGCTGTTTTTGACTGTGTAAGTAGTGCCAACTGACTTAAGTCTTCAGCTTTTTTGCCAGTTCATTGCCTGCTTTGTGAAGGGGTTTCACATTCTGTCGCATTGTCTGCTTTTTTACTTCGATTTCTAAAATGTCCTCTTCACTGACTTTCTGGCTTTTCCTCGGCGTCTTTATTTTCAGCCAGATGCACAAAGTATCAACTTCTTGCTCCACTTGCAGCTTGTAACAGTTCCTTTCCAACCGCGACATTTTTTAATCCTCCCAAATTAGATTAGAACAACCGCCTTGCAATCAGATGTGAACCACATTGATTTACATCACACACATTTTTGTTCATAGAGAAACCCCGTTCAACACTTGCCTATCCACGTAATAGCATCATGAGCTTCACAACAGGCCAGCATTCACAAAAGTTGTTACCATGCAGTTGTTCGAAATAATGACTTCTAAACGCAAACAATTGTCTGTTTGGATGCGAAAGGGTTATGGAAACCCGGGCAAAATTTCATTTTAGCTGGGTTTACACTTTCTCTGTCATGTTAGCTCCTTGCGGAACTGAGCAAACCACCACAGATAGTGGTTGCGACCCAGCACTCCTGCAGAACTGTGTTGATTATCTAGATCAGGGTCTCCAAACTTTTTTGTCCGAGGGCCACGTAAGGTAATACAGAACATGTCGAGGGCCGGACGTATTACGTAATGTGATTGTTGCGGGATATGTTATATACTATAAAACCAAAAATTTTTTGGGGGAATCATATTATTTTTTCATCATTGACAAAATTGCTTGGCGGGCCGGATGAAATGGCTTGGCGTGCCGTAGTTTGGAGACCCCTGATCTAGAAGACCGCAGCCCCTTTAAAATGTAATTCGATTAGCTACCCAATAATTTGGCCTTCAACCTTGAACCATGATAGAAAATCATTAAACTATGTCTAGAGGTGCCCGACGACACCTGTTTAACAGGTTTTTGTCGGTGGCCCAGCGCTTCAACTTCATCGCATGCAATTACCCAATGTTTGCGCCAATAAATTCAACTTAAATGCTATCTTCCTCTTGAAAAAATCTGAAAGTGGGGCTAAGATCACAAAATTATCAAACTGGTTAAGATGACATCACACACATGGTCTTGAGCAAATCCAGCTTGAGGTGGCTGGTAAAGTATTACTTTCATTTTTCTTAAGTTGTTGTTCTTTGAAGAATTAGATATATTTTACACGGAGCAATGCATGTTAGCAGCGTCCCTTACAATTCAATCTTTGTACAATGGATCATGAAGCAACAAGTTATTAAATTTCAGAAGTTTATGAAATTGAGTAAATGCTGCTGCTACAGAGAAGATTAAAAGTGCAAAAATCAATATTTCATCATTTGTTGCACTGGAGATCTGTTTGTTACGCATGAATGCTTGCAAGTTCACTCAATGCAAATTTACATAACAATCAATTTAAACTTATCAGTGTAATCAGAGACCATTCTTCTCACACATTTTCGATATCTTTTCCATTTAGAATTACCATACTTTTTTAATACCTAATGTACATTTTATCCAAATTCAATACTTTTTCAAGTTCGATCGTGAAAACCGAATTTGAAATCCAATACTCTCACTACCGCGTGGGGGGAACACTGTGGGAAAGTCTGGTGTTGGGTCGTAAATGTGTTCAAGTTGGGTGATTTTCATCGATATAACAGTACTCAGATGACGTTAGGCTAGAAAAAAAACATCTTTGCATAATCCGAATCTTCGCCTACACCGGATAAAATCGTCAGTTAAATTGAATCCGGATAACCGAGGTTTACTGCACTACCAATATCTACAAATAGTGTAAACTATGAAACATTTGGGCACAACTTCAACAGCGTCGGAGTATTAACCAATCATATGCGAGTGTCATACGACAGTATTGTTCACGTCCTGTTTTGTGTGGGGGGGAGGGGGAGTTTATGATAACACGTGACTTTGAAATCGACCACAGTCGATGCATAGCGTAATTGCGTCGTATTGCAGATGCCTTTTTCAAAATCCCCTGCACACGTCATCGTGGGTTCGTCACAGCAGATTACGTGGAAGGAGACAAATGAGTTGACGTCACTGGAGAACCGCTGTTGTCGGACGAGTCGGAGAGAGTTGGTGAGATTCGACCATCCACAGTTTTCACGAACAGCTTCTTGTTTGTTTCAAAGTTTGCTCTCATGTCTGTCGTTGTCTTTCGTCTCTGGAATCGTTTTGTGAACGGAGTTGTGGACTGGCCGACTGTCATGGCAAGAAGTAAAAATGTTTCCGTACCTCTGAAGTTTTTAATAAATTTTATTATTATTATGAAACAGCATCAGTTGTTTCAACTATAAACGGAAAACTCAGATTAACCAGGATAAGATTTGTGATTCAACTGGTTCTGCAGACCACTCGCGGCTCACCCAAAAAGAGCACAAGAAGCTAATATAACAAAACTGAACTGAAGCAAAGTTGACTATATAAATGGAAATGTATGGGCATCAAAGGGCTTGTGCCCAAAACAACGCGCACAGCTAACCTGGTATTTCTCTGTTTTCTTTCATTGCAGCTTTCACTTCTCCAACAGCCAGTGAAGTTCGTCGCAATATTAGTTGGTTGAAATCACTAAGAAAAAGACACGAAAAGGTAAAGCACAAGAATGCCCCTCAACTCAAATCACTGCTATTAATCAATGTCATGCAAGAGTAATCACGAAGTGATGATATATTACTTGGCATGTGGCATACCTAGTATTGAAAATCAAGCATGCGGATCATTTCTTTTTTGCCATGTAATATGCGCGCGTATATACAAGAGATTTGGTTTTGCGTGTATCGTGTTTGGTTTGAACATACGTCACACATTTGTTGTTTGTTGCCATGTGACATGTGTGGTATTGAAATTTGAATATGTGGACCATTGTTCGTCGTCACGTCAACCTTTTCGGGAATACCGTATTTATTCGAGTATAACGCGCAAAATTTTATACCAAAAACGCCAACGCAAAGTTCGGTGCGCGTTATAAACGAGGTCTTAGATGTTTATGTCTTTACGCCAGAGGTCACATGAGTTCAGGTGCGCATAATAAACAAGTCATACGCAAGAGAACGCGCAAGTACGGTATATTTCGTATAGCCTGTTTCAGCATAGCGCAGTGGTGCAAAAACCCGGTCGCGCACTTGTGCTGCGCGACTAAAACTTTGGTCAAAAAAAAGAATTTGAAACCTTTGTTACAAAAATGGCAGCGCGCCTAATTTTCACTCCCGCTGTATCTGCGTTGCACGACGTTGGGTAGCTTCGGCAAGTGGCTGTGCTTTTCTACAATTCTTTTCTAGGATGTAGAATGCGGACCTATAGTTCTTTTCGTATACCAGAGCTTCTGTCAGATGGGACAGCGCTTCTTAAAACCGGGGAATTACCGTTTTACCGCGTGGTATCTGTGGATACAATACGCTGCAGATAAACTTCCCTGTTTGCAGTTTCAACGCTACTTAGGCTCTATGATGTAATAATACAGAATGTTGCAACATAAAGGACGACATCGACGTTGCAACACAAATGTTGTTCAGTTTGAGTCTGAGCTGGGAAAAGTGAAAAAAAATTTATATCAATTTTCAATCAAAAAATTAAAGGTGCGCGTCACAGGCTACTTGAATAAATACGGCAAGAACTGGGTGATTTACCTCCCACGTTTTGTATGAGAAATAAACCTCAACCCTCCTCGACTTTTCTGCAGGTTATCAAAAAAATTTATTGCACGCTGTTTTCATGGTAACAGTGTGAACAACTGGTGAACGTACAGAAAGTTATTGTGGTGCAAAGCAAATGTTTGAACTTTTTATGTCAACACCTAAATCGTCCAGTCATCTTATAATAGGAATGGAAGCAAGATTATCATTTATTTTCGACTGGACAGAAACAAAAATGCATGTTCTTAAGCGCTTGTGTTTGTAGATTGGCAGAAATTATTTGCGAATTGTTGCTGGAACATTTAACTACGAAAACAATTCGCAGCAAATATTTTAATTGATAGACAAGCGATGTTTCAACTTTATTTCCTTTTTTTGTACAATGAAAGTATGTTAAAAAAACGGTTTATTTAATTTTCTGTTGAAACAGTGTGTTTCATACTGAAGAAGTAAGAAGAAATTTTCCGTTTGTCGACGCCAACATTCGACCAATATCAGTTCGTGTTAATCATCAACCTGTTGGTGGTTTTCGCAAATATTTGCAAAACTCCTGCAAATTTGATTTTGTTGCAAACTGCAATGTTGATTTCGTTGCAAACTGCAATGTTGATTTTGTTTCCATTGGCCGTGACTTTAATTATATTTGCAAAATTCCGGAGTAAAACATTTAAGTGTATATTTTGGTTTCGCAGTGCCGGACCAACGGTTGTTTTTATAACCTATAACGGGTAAATGACAAAATAATACTTCGACACTGAAATGTGTTTCATTTACGCGTGACGCATGCATACAAAAACCTTTGAATTACTGTAATAATCACACAAGAGCAAGCATCTTTTCATTGTAATCAGCACAGGATGCTGCACGATTCCACTGAGCTATGATGTGCAGGGAGTGAGAGTTTCAATTTTCATCTTATTGCGGAAAGGGTCGGTGACCAATCATTGCACATTGACCTTCACGTGATTTTGGGTTGATTGCTATCTATTGTGACGTCACCGGCATAACAAATTTAAATTCCTGGAAACTTTGGTACCTTGCTCTTTCATGCGACCCACCGGTGGTTACAAATTATCCGAAGTTAGACAGTTACAAAGCTACCATAAAATATATACAAATATAGATAGTTTTGTTTAACTACGTTCATTTCTGACTTCCAACTTGATGTAGCAATCCAGGTCTATTGTTTCATTGTTTCGTCAGGTGGTATAGTTGTATATTCAATGAATAGCTAAATGTTATTTCAGAGACTCTCAGTCATAACACATCATGTAAAAAATGAGTTTCCTTTCCGGAGCCCCGCTGACTATATCAGTGGGTTATGTCAAGTAATTCAGTGGATTGATCACATGGAAATTGCAACGAACACATATTGATGACTTCAAACTTTGTTCGATTTAATCGTTTGTTTGTGCATAAATGGTAGCAAAATTTGTTGAAATTTGCCAATGTTTTGGTTATTTTGAAAAAACTAACAGATGCATTGATTGTCAGACAAAGCCTAGATTTAGGGCAGGAAGCTTCGATCACAAAAGACATGCAAAGTAAATACAGTATTTGACATTTCAAAGATTGACCATCCAAGTGACTTACGCCGTTCTGGGCGGTGACGTCAAGTCCTCCAAGGAACCACTTACGACATCTAGTGGTGAGGGTGGCATTAGAGAAGAAACGTTTTCTGTTTTCATCGACCAAGTTGAACGCTTTCTGTAAAATGAAAATTCACAGGTTGCGAGGACATTTAGCGCAGTAGGCTCCAGTCAATACATCCATGTTGGAACCAGTCAGTTTTGGACGAGCTAGGATAGATCGTCGACGGTGGTCGCAAAAGCTTTGTACGAAAGATACTGTTTTTGAACAACTTCCAAGGCTACACTGCAAAGGACGTTTGCTTATATAAACCCTATAGCTAAACCCGAAACTTTTTTTAAAAGTTAATGAAAAGTGAACCCATCAAAAGTATCATGTGTTATAAGCTGATTTATCGCCGAAAAGTCCATCGCCGAAAAGTGTCATTCCGATTTTAGTGTAATGAGAGGTGGTTGTAATAACCGACTTTCATAAAAATGCAACTAAACAACCCCACAGTGGTAAAAATGATGTAATTGACGTTTTCTGGTGTACTTATCCAGCTCTGCTGCGCAAAGTGATTTTCTTCGGTGGAAACGGTTTTCTGAGATGGCAATCTGCATTTGCCTTAAGACAGTGGTCTTTAACCTCTTTTGGACAGTTGGCCCCTACGGGAACTTTTTTTGAAAATCGCCCCCTATACCTATTATTTTTGCGTTGTCTGAAAATATTTTGTTTTGAAAATAGTGTCAGTGCTAATGATATATAAACGGGCAATCTAATTAGCGCAAAACAAAACGAACAAACAAAACGAATGCAAATGCATTTGTAGAATAAATTTTATGCATTTCCAAAAAACAGCTGGTTCCAAATATTGCGAACCTTGCGATGGTGTTTATCTGCAAGCTTATTCAAAGCAATTTGCAAGTTGGTCAGCTTAAGTCTTATGGCGTTTCCACCGGTCTTGTTCATGTCAAGATGATTGCGGTATTTATTACGAATGTGCAGTACTTGGCAGAAACCTTCTTAAGCAAAACGTCGTGGGAAACGCCAGTAATAATAGCTTCACTTTTCCCCAAAGTTCTGGAAAACGCATACTGCGTTTTATCCAAAAATTCAATCATTCGTGTGTATGAAATATAGCACGGGCTTCATCATCGCTTTGGATGTCGATGAGACGTTTCTGAAAGGTGGTCGCATTTGCTTATGCTGGTTTGCTGGCAAAAATGTATTTCACCCATAACATTTTACGCAATGTAACTTTCGGCGTGATCTCCACAACAGAATGACTTCATAGCAAGCCTCAAACAAGTAGCGAAAAGTTTTTTTGGACTCCTTAGTTTAGCCACCGACTGAAAAAAATAAGCACGTTTTACAAATTACAGGTAGTAGTTACTGATTTTGCTAGCTAGTAATGCTACGCAAATCGTCTCGCAACAGTCATATTTCCAGTATTTTCGCAACAGAACACACTTCAGTAGGTCTACATTGTTTTACTCAAGGTACCAACCAAATGTTATAAAACACGTGATAAAGGACGGTCATATTTTTTGCGTTCGAAACAATGGTTTGGCAGTGCTCTACCGAAGGCCATGAAGACTTGTTTCAAGGCGATTTTGCTAATAATAACAACACATACGGTTGGAGGGATTTGTGACAGTTCACAACGAAAATTCTCAAGGCTAAGGTTGACGACCGCTCTCAATTAATAGTCGCTTTTGCTGCGAAAGTCGATACGATGAGTTACTGGTAGCAATGTTATGATTGTTGGGCCATTTTTACAATCTTCAAAAAAGCTGAAGTTTTCCTCTTGAAAGATGGGGTTTGACCGATTAGGTATTTTCCGATAGCTATATCAGTGTTGGTGGCTTTCAATCAAAATCAGTATAATATAACTAATTAACGCATACTATACGAGAAACGTCCAAAACCCCGAGTGCTGATCTATACAAACTGGCAAATGTTCTTGCTTGATGTCCTGTTTGTGACGTTTATCATGCAACGATTGGGTTAACCAACCTAACAAACTACTCAGTGTAACAGTTTCTCTACTCTTTTATCTTATTTTGAACATTAGTCTCAACAAAATGCTTGCACATTCACAATCTTTGTGAGAACCGCAAAGCTTGACTCTCAACCACTGAAAATCTCAGTGTTCTTGGATAGTTGGTACAGTGAAGCGTTACACAGAATGATGATAGTTTGATTGTTACGTGACCACTCCGATATATTTTATAACCTTTGTCACGAACCACGAAGTCGAAAGTACATCATTTGCTTTGACCCCAAAGTAACAAATATTGTTTTTTTTGTAATCAATTCAAAAAATTAGTATGCTTAAACTGCAGAAATCGCCCCCCTGGAAACTGAAATCGCCCCCCAAATCTCGTAAATCACAAAATCGCCCCAACAACCCCTTGGGGGCGATTTTGCCCACGTTGAAGACCACTGCCTTAAGAGCATTAGCATGTCCATTTTGAGCATGCCCAACAGGCCACTATTTGTTCGCAGTAAAAACAGTTAGGCTGCATGGGAAATCATAAATGGATAGATTAAGCCGTGGCTAGATGTATTAACCAGAGTTTTTATAATGGGAAGTGATTAGGAAGATTCCGTTCCAAGCGATTCGGATGTAGTAGGCGGTGGGTTGTATTAATCGAGGATGAAGCACTGAACCGGGGGGAAACACCTCCCCAGGGGAGCGTCAATAAATTTCCAGGGGAGCGCGAAACCTTACGCGCCCTAGAGCATGGAAGGGTTTTCGTCCAGTTTATTTATTTAAAGTCGGGGGCTCTTAAAATACAAGGCAATTACTTGAGGGAAGCATGGTAGAGAAAACATTAAAGAACAACTGATCAAAAAGGACCAAATCTTTGCAGACATTTGCGAGCAAATTATGAAAATTCCAAAGATCCATGATATTACTCAACTTCCTGCAAACTGAAATGGGTGGATTTTTGCTTTTTTAGCATCTGAAATGCCGAGAATGCAAAAAATAGACTTACTTTCGCGGCTGTTGAGATGACGCATATTCTGAGTCGTCTCTGCTGCTTGCTCGTGATGCTCTTCGACTCTATGTGTCAGAAAAGCGTCATTCAAAAAAATATAAACGCAAGCCTGTCGTAAAAAACAAGATAGTTGCCATGACAAGATTGATATTTACGATCGAGTTGCGAAAGCGCAGCGATTCTTATTTCATGTGGCGGAAAAGCGAGCTTCAAATCAGTTTAAGTTTTCAAACCACTAAGACCTTCATTTTGCTTTTTTTCTTCATTTTTTTCAAACATTTCTTATACATCTACAGTATATGCGAAATTGTATGAGATATATATCTATATGAGAAAAGGCACAATTCACTTCTTGCACGTGGAATCATTGTGGAACAAAAACGACCAGCTATAAAATTTAACTGCTTTTGCAACATGGTCCCTGCAACGTGCACATAGCAATACTTTTCTAAGTAACAATATCTTATAGCAAACAATAAGTGAACTATTTCTTTATGAAACCAAAAGTTAAGAACAAAATTAACATACCGGAGATAAACGACCCGAAAGTGTGGGAGTCCTCTGCTGTGAAATGTTCCGAAAAGACCTTTTGCACAAAAAGACAAAAATTAGTTTCTATGCAATTCACAGCCAGCAGCAAAATGCTGTTGTTCGAAGCAAGTTATGACAGATGAAGAGCCTGGCGTTGTCTTGGTGGTGGGTGTGTTCACATCACCTGCCTCATTTCCTCAACTCTTCGCGCCACGGTATGACTTATTGCATCCAGAAATACTGTAACGAAATTTCGCAACGTAACAATTTAATGTCCGTCCTCGAACAAAAAAACGGTTTACGTGCGAGATTGAGTTACGATACGTGCGCAGGTTACGTCCTTAGGTCAACTGCTGGCTGTAGCTTGTAACATGCTGTATGCCTGCAGCCAGAGATGGATACGGTCACTGGGCAGTATAATATTAACTTTAAGGGTGTCATCCGACCTTGCAAGTCGGGCAAAAACCTGATGGGCGTCTAATATTACCGCATAGCAACAAAAATGCTATTCTTCTGCAATCATACTGCTCCAAACAAGGACATTTGCTGAGCAGTACCAGCTGCTCCGCTGTCCTCGAGAAGTTCACACATGTTGATCACGAAAGAGAAATAAATTTTCTGGCATTTCTTCCTCAAGGTTTTTTCTCTGTGGGGGACAACGATTTACCCGTAGGCTACGCATTTTTGCTCAATTGAATGAAGAAGGAATACTTTTATCAGGGAAAAGATGGGTGCCGCTGCTGACCATTTGTGACTTTGCAGGAGCACAACTATGCAATCGTAACGAAACTGAACTTGACCTACGACCTCAGTTAAGCTTTATTTAAACTGGTCTTTGTAATGCGCAAACAAACCAACAGTTCAAACATGTTCAGAGCGTTATGAGTGCAGCCGTACCTTGTGGACTGTTTCTCACCACTGCAGGGGGTCTCACAGCTATGCTGCTCTCCCCCGTGTTGATGTGCCTTCGCTTGGAACGCAGACACAGCTTGGCGAAAGGAGCTCATTCTGGAACGTTCTTTCGATCCTCCTGAAAATCCCGCACTCATCGCGGAGAGGCTTCGTCCTTGTGGCGAAAACAGATCCTTCTGGTCTGTAACACATATGCAATAGCTACCCTCAACGAAAGTTTTCCACTGGCCTCCTTTTCTAATGCGTTTGTTCATACAGCACAGGTTTTCGGCATGGGTTGGAGTATTGGAGAAACATGTAGTTTTCAATACAAAAGAAAGCAGTGCAGCTTTAGTAAGGAATCTGCTTATAACGCTTTTTTTTCGGCTGTTTCTCATGAAGTACAAGACGCAGTCGGATTTCAGTACATCTTGTTTTTCTCAACTAAAAATATTAACATTGTGTTTCAGTTGTTGGCTCCTGGTAGAATTTCAAATTCTTATGGTTGTGTTAATGATTGTCGTGTGACCGCAGCATCATTTCAAATTCACTGGTTTACTTCTTCTGAACTAACTATCAACAACCCCTTTCAGAGCGTAAAGTCCTACCAGCTACAGGTTCCCACTCATTTTTAAAGATCATTTTCCATGCTTTTCCAATAATAAAGACAAAAAGTTCAATACCATTACTTTTCTTCATTTTTCGAAATTCTTAACCATGAAACTCAATTTTGCACATTGCATAAATTGTGAAACGCCTTCAGAAAAATTTAGTAAAATTCACTATGCCTTCGGTAAAATTCTGCTCAGAGACTTGAGAGTTCTTTTCCATTTAGATTTTTCATACTTTTTCAATACCTAATGAACTTTTTGGCAAAATTCAATACTTTTTCAAGGTCATGAAAGTCAATTTTGAAATTCAATACTTTTTCGGTACTTCCAAGACCGCGTGGGAATCCTGCAGCTCACTGAATCTATAACAACGTCTTCTTTTACTTTCCATTTTCTTGTCGCACAGGAGAAGGAATCGAGTATCAGAGCATTTCACGAAATGAACTAAAGTTTGAAAACTAACCTCCTCCGTCATTCTGGTTTTTGATAAGTAGTTCCTTGACGTCGTTGACAAGTTCTTCGCACAAAGAGTTCAACAAAATCGTTTCGTGTTGATGATTTTCCAAAATTTTCTTCATTCTTTCTTTCATGTCAATTTTTCTTTTCGTTTCAACAGGACGTTGAATGAACTGCAAAAATAGAAAATATAAAATGTTGTTGATGCATCTCAATGAAACGTAACTGCTCTCGACATGTCAGACAAGCAAGGAATCAATCGAGCAAAATGTCAATAGGAAATCGATTTCACTTAAAAATACGTATCATCAGTCCATAAATGTCATTCATATAGATTCTATTTGAAATAATGAATGATTTATTTTGTCGCAGATGCATGGTTCATTGCACGAGTGCAACTGAATAACACAAGAGCACAACAATCGTTACTCATTGCACATTACAGAGGAAGTGTTAGCACAAAATCAACACTGAGAGAAGCAAAAAAACACTTTTACAGCGTTCCAACTATAACGTCATTCGCTAATCAACTTAAATCTATTTGAATAAGGTTCAAGGACTGATTACGCGTAGTGTTACGTGTAATCAATTTCCTATCAAAAATTTTGCGATAGATTCCTTGCTTCTTTCACTTGTGGAGTGAAGTTACTTGAATACAGATATGCACAAGTTTGAATCATCGCAAAAAGATGAAAGCAGAGCCCAGTCGGCTGATTCCTTGAAAGCATATAGAAAACATAAAGGTTGTATTTGCCTCAATAAAAACGTTTCAGAATTGAGAAAACGATGTTGGTCACTCAAATGTTACGAAAGCATTGGCAAGATTAGTTTAAATTCCCTACAAGCTATTTTCCACAAAAAAACCTAAGCACAAAAAACAATGGTAAACAAGCCACTACTTTCAAAATCCAGATGCAAAGATAAGAAACGTTATTGCAACAGCATTACTGAAAATAATATCACAAAATACTTCACTACAGTACTTTGATCAGAACTATTTTCTTACCTGTCTCACAATAAATGATTTCAAGTGCAAAAAGAGAGGAGTTCTGTATCGCACGATGAAAGTGATCAATTTCCATGCTGCCAGTTCCGCTGCACCACAAAAAACAGTTCGTGACATCTTTCGAAATACGATGAAGAAAAAGTTTGCAAGCCACACGAAAATGGAACTGAGGTTAATGCGTAGAGATGGATAGCAAAGTTTGGAGAAGCGAGAAATGAATACCTGAGTGAATTTGCGCAAAATCCTTGATTTGATTTGACAACCAGAACCATTCTCCAGTAAGTTTCCGATGAAAGCAGACGATGATCACTCTCAACGCCAAAGAAGCTGCTTGTCTGCTAGAAGCGGTGTTTCGCTGTGCCACTATCAAATTATGAACGAAAAGTACCAGTTTGATCTTCCAGACCTTCTCAATTTCACGTTCAAATAGAAAAAGTTTGATTTGCGCAAAATGCGACAAAAAAGCTAGACCAACTTCAACAGTGGTAATATCGCCGAGTGTAATAATAACACAGGGGCCATAACGGCAACACATATAAGGGCCTTTGTGAAAAATCGAAAATATGCGCCTTTGAAAGACATCGTTGTTGCTCGTCCAGGACGAGGAAAAAACATAATCATAACTTTTGGCTAAAATCATTTTTCTGTCACACGCACCCACCGGCATCTTTTACATTCATCAGCAGAGAAGGCTTACATGGAGACGCAGGCAGGAGCAGATTGCTGAGGGCCGTTCTTGGCGCGTCGGATTTCCCAGAAAGCGTCTTTAGACAAACGTTGGCCATGAAAAGCACGTCACTCTTGTTCAAATGCAAAGACCATCTCACTGCAAATAAAAACGCAGGAAAGGGTCAGTAGTGACATAACAATGTTCTTTGTTTAACGAAACTTTAGATTAAATTAAATTACATATTTTGACTGTTTTTACATATTTTTATTATTGATCCTAGAAACAACGCATGAAGAGTGATGGAGAACAAAAAAAACTATTTCTAAGTTATTTATCAATATAAACGGAGCGCGATGCAAGCAATATCAAATGAATCTTGCCAAAAGATCTCCAGCATTCAACATGCAGATGATGCAAAGCGTCAGAAAAGCAGTAATAACAACATAAAGAAAATGTATTGAAACGTCATCACTTTTTCCGAATCGATCCTCAGCGTGGGGAAGCACCGGAGTCTCTGACGCAACACAGAAGCAGACTGGAATGATGAGGTTGAGCATGCTGTTTGTTGGAGACATCGACGAAAGTAGTGGTTTGATCACATCCTGAAAACTCAATCCTTCACCGCAAGCTTCTGTTTGCAGAACTGGGAATATAAATATGTTGAAGCATTGTTACATTAAAGCAGCATTACATTGAATTGTTATTCTACAGTTGCTCGGGTTTTTATTTCTGCGGCATAGATTTGCTACTAGAGCGGAAGGTAATGATTGTGGAATAGCTGAGGGCTGTTCTTTCAAATCAACCGCCTGGATCTTCCGCAAAAGTCTTTAAATTTATTGTGATACTTCTCGATGTGAATATCGGTGCTGAGAGTTCAGCACAGAGTGTGGTAAGAAAAGATATGAAAAATCGTGAAACTAAATTAACAAGGTGCCACCACAGCTAACACCAAGCAAATTTTAAATCGAAAAAATTGATCCATATTTTATGGGAAGGAATAACTTAGTCGAATCGTTGTTCTCTTGATGACAGGAAACTACATCTATTTTCCTACAATTGTTGAAATGCAAATTTGAGTTCCGACTTCTTACGCAATTTTGAATTGGAATTTTTATACTTTTGCCAAACTACACAGGTCAGTTACTTGCACGATATTATTTAAGACGACGAAACTGAAATTGTCAATCTATCAAAAGTACCAGAATAAGATAGTACTTGAATGGATATCAGAACGTCGAAAGATCAAGTCTGGAAACTTTTTTCTTTTTTTCCTACTAACCTAAAATTTGTTCCGGTCTTTTCAATGCTGGAAAATGACCAAACTCTTTTCCATACTTTTACGGACGCCGCAGGAGCCCTAACAACTACATAGTCGCTAATAACTCGAGATAAAAGACTTTATAAAAAGGTTCTCAACTAGTTTTTAAACTATTGGAGTCGCCACGTGATCTATTTAAAACCTGAAGTCAATCAAAAATATTTGCAAAAGTTGATCGTGTGCCAATAACTTGACTGAAACGTCACGTCGCTTCATTCTTTCAACATTCAAGGCATTTGTTACGGAACATTTAAAGATCGTTGCTGTAACGTGCCAGGAAAGGTACCGTATTTTTCGGACCATAAAGGCGCACTTAAATCCATTACTTTTCTCTAAAATCGAAAGTGTGCCTTATAACGCGGTGCGCCTAATGTATGAATCTGGTTGTGCTTTATCATCTAGAAATAATTGTATATGGTGAACGGTGCTATATATTCAATTGCTAGCTACAATTTTTTGTAAGCAGACCATCGTGTCACGCAATAAACCAACAACAATTGCAATGAGTAGCATGTGTGTTTCACAGAGTAGCTGGCACATACCACAGATTGTATGACTCTGCAGTCTGTTGACTACATTTGCCGCACACCGAATCAAACATGTGCACAACTTTTAGTTAATTTTGCTCATGTCTGGGGAGGGCCGGCGCTAGGTGGTTGGGGGTCCTCCCCGAGTCTGGACGTTGAGGCCCCAATATACAATACATTGCATTTAACAAATAGTATTTATGTAATCAAAACATCGATTTTTGAACAAATGCTTATAAAAGCATTTAACAGCATCAACACAACGTGCAAAGCAGACAGACTTAAGCATTTGCTATGCTTCTAGCTGGGAAAATGATTTTTCCCAAGTTTTCAAAAATGCAAATGTTTTTGTCAACTTGTTCATATCTAATGTTTTAGCAGTTTCACTTTCAACAGATATCATTGATAGATTTGTTAGCCTTTCATCAGTCATCTGCGAAACGTTTTGATTAGCCTCAACTTACTGGAGCTCCGTTCAGCAGTATTGCGCACAGCAGTGATCGGCAAACTTTCGTTAGAATGACTCCAGGTAAGGCGTCTGCCGAAATTTTTCAATGGAGGGCAACGTCGAAATTTTGCTTATACTTTTCAGGTTGGTGACGATGCAATGTAAACGGACGTTCACAAAATGCTTGCTCCATTTTACAGCAACAGTCACAAAAAATGCACTTCGTTGGCAGCAACAGCCAAGTATATTGTGATAATTTACAAAATAGACTATCTGCAGAGCCTTTATTTTACCTAGCAATACTTGCCAGTATCACTTAGAAGCAAGAGCTGCAAACGTCTAAGACCTCGCCCAAAGCAATCAAACGCCCTTTCAATAAATCCTTGGTTGTCTTTACTGACTTTTTCACGGTGAACGCTCATCCGCATAAACCGGACAAGCGTCTCACACTAGCAACGGATTTTTCAAACTTATCTTGCTTCTTTTTACACAGTAGGCTATAAAAGTACGTGGCTATCCGCTGTCAGAACAGAACTGACTGTCTCCCTGCACTACCTGCGTTCAACACTGACCAGTGCTGCCACAGGCTTCTCGGAAAAATCACTAGATACACAAAAAATGCACTAGATCTGAAAAAATCCCAAGATTTAAAATTTTTGCATTTAAATTCGCAGTTTTGTTTGAAATGATGTATCTATTTACTAAATTGCTCAAAAACCTTTACATAATTTGTAAGTTTGCAAAAAATGACCATGCTGAAGCCTGGAAAATCTCATACTAACAATAAAATCTTCAAGCTTTTCTGAAATTTCCCAAGAGCAGAAAGTGACACCACTCGCGAGTATTTAGAGCAGGGGTTCTTAACCTTTTTTCTCCAATTTCCCACTTTTTAGTGGGCCAACTCTCCATTTCCCACCACAGCATCCGTCTTTGCAAAATCGATTTTAACCCATGAAGTGTTTAGTACGTAAATATACGCTTTGCTTTTTTGTGCCATTTTACGACCCTTAATTTGTTATTAAAACAGTCTGTAAATGGTTGTGATTTGTAAAGTAAGTCAACATTTGGATGTGATGTGTTAAATTTTGAAGCAGTGGTTCTACTGTCCGACCGGTCATTCCCACCAATGAGGAATTTCCCACAGGTTAAGAACCACTGATTTAGAGCAATCAGCCTTACAGGTAATTAATTATTTCCACTGCAGTGTTCCTGCTAAGAAATGAAAATACTACTGCAGTGGCCAATATTGCAGCAATGAGCACTAAACAGCACGGAGGTGCAAAAAATTAGAAACTCAAATTAGAAACACTTGTTTGTACTGCTGGTACAAATCTTCAAACAATAATTCACATAATCAATTGTTTACGGATTAAAAAAGGCTGAAAATCTTTAAAAATGGGCTGAAAAGTTGAAAAGTTGCAAAAAAGACAACAATTTTCTCGAAAAAGATACTTTGAAAAAAATCACTAGATTGCAGTGAAAAATCACTAGACCACTAGATGAGCCTAAAAATCACTAGATCTAGTGAAAAATCACTAGGCGTGGCACCAGTGACACTGACATGCGGCGAAACGCTTGCTACCGTAATTTGAAGTAAACACGTAAGGATTCGTTGCCATGTTATTGTTACGCGATAAAGTCCAACAGTAGAATAATCTGCACGCAAGTTTCGCAACTTGTCCCTGCAGATGGCAAAGCAGCGGACACGAGTGAACTGCAAACTCTTGACTGCACAACACCAGGGCAGTGAACCTGGTTCTTGTGCACTGTGGGTGTCATACCGGCAAATGAACTGTCAATACAAGAATTAAATCAATTTAATCGGAATAAAGCTCCTGACTTTAGGTTTGCTAGAATTTTTTGATTCTTTGTTCCAATTTCCCAAAGGGGTGGCGAGTGACCGTTTTTCCCCTCATGCGGACGCCCATGCCCTTCCAATGGTAATTAAAGGCCCGTGCTGTTTTTTGAAGGCCCAATTTCAAACTTGTTCAGTTGTCTGTAACATAGCAAATATTCAGTTGTCTGCAACATAGCAATTATTCAGTTATCTGTAACATAGCAATTATATGTTAATGTAATAAACCCTATAATGACAACGTCAATGCAGTGTTAACGTCAAACAATTATTTTTTTATACAGTTGTTACAGCAGCCTATGTTTGATTCCACGCAACCAGCACAGCAAACACCGTCCACAACAGTAAGTGTTGCGCGTCCCAATAAAAAGTGCTGAACAGCCCACAATTAGGCTGAGGCTCACCACTGGGCACAGTGTTATTCGTTAAATAACTGGATTTCTCATTGGTGTAGGCCTACAGCTTCGTGTCTTCATTGGTCAACTCTGATGCAAGATACACTGGATATTACAGGCGCGGGCTACGAATACGAATTTATATGATTGTATACCGGTTATTCAGGGTCGGATTTAACTGATGCGAGGCCCTAGGCTAATCCACTTGTGAGCCCCCCTCTCCCATTGCTGCCCACCATCACTGCGTTTTGCTGCCTTAGAGAGCCCACCATCACTGCGTTTGTTGCTGCCTTCGACGCAAAAGCGTTCAGTGACTCGGAATTGTTGAAACCGTACTTGGCTGGCGGGAACAAGATTATTAACTGCCACAGGCAAACCAACCGAAATCCCCACAATTGATATATTTGAAAAAACACATGGTATACGTTTTTTTTTTATAAGAATCCCATCTGTTTTTCTTGTCTGTGTTCAAAAAAACCAAAAAAAACAAAACAAACACACTGCACCTATATAGTATCTGTGGCGGCATAAAGACTTCAAAAGATTTGCATGTTTCTTACTTTTTAAGACTGGTCAGAATCGAACGCAACTAAACTGTCGCGTGAAAAGATGTGACATGTGAAGTTAAAAAGCCAGAACCCTCGCCAGAAAGTCTTGAACAGGGGATTTAAATCTGCGCGAGGGGACTTGACATTCTGAAAGTTTGATAAAATCTTTACTGATTTATAGTATTTCATATTTAAATTTGGAAGGGCTCAGCTCACCAATGCCTACCGTGGCGATTGGACTGGTTTAAATTTCGCTTATGCTGTCATTACTGAAATACGTATAAAGAAATAAAAAGCTACAATCATTGAATCAAGTAAACCTGAACATACTGCAAACAGTTAAAAAGGTTTTGTCCTGCCTTCTTCATAACAAAATTATCTAAGAATTCATTACAATTTTTTTGCGAAAGTTTTTCGCTTTTGATGTATCGAATGCTTCGTGTGGACAACCTCTACTGGAACATTGCGGCCCTTTAATTCATTTTTAATTCTTTTGAATCTTGAAAAGGGTCTTTCTCTTGAGCAGTTAGTGACCATCAAGTTAAGAAGTAAGGGTCCGTGTGGTTGGATAAACTAAGAACCACTAATCTAAGGCATCAGACCCAAACGCGTTTTTGCCATTTTTGTGCTGCTTCCGTGTCTGGTTGGGGAAGAGTTCTGCGGTTGCCAGTTGGTAAAATCGCTTTTGCTTGCTATTCAATATCATCAAGATCTTCTTTGATTTGCTTTGCATGGGAGCAGTACAAACTTGCGCAAGTACTCAATAGCAATCTGATTTCTGATTACCTTTCTGAAGAAAATTCAAATGGAAAGAAATCACATCTAAAAATACCAATCCAGCTTTACGCGATACAAACGCTGACAAAACTACTGCATTGCTCAGTCACCTAAGAAACAAGTATGCTTTTATTGTAGGATGCTGCTGGTAGCCCCACACATAGCTCTTATCTGTAGTACAACATTGCTTTGATCAGGTGCAGTGACGTAACTAGAGATTTGAACCAGTAGGAAACTTAGATGAAGGGAGCCCAGTGGCCAACACTCGATAAATAGTTGAAAAGCAATAGCAAATCCGGTATTGAATGGCAATACAAAAACCCGAAATCACCAGAAAACACTCCGAAAAACGCAAAAAAATTTACCTATATCAAAAGAATATTTACCAGAACGCAAGCTAGGAAGGGGCCCTGTTTTTACGATTAGTTTGACAGGGGGGGGATTCGCACCCCTGCCACCCGTCAGTTATGCCACTGATCAGGTGCAATTCAAACATGAACAGCCACAAGTTCTTTTCATGGAGTCACACGTCACAATCGGTACGATTCAGCAAACGCAGGACGCAGCCAGCGTGCTTTGAGTATATCGACACAATAGTTGGCATGCCGCTTGATCAACCGTCATGTTGATGTTCATCTTCATGGGAACTCGTTGGAATACTCTGGCGTGATCACCACAAAAGTTGAATGAAACTAAATTTCGTGAATAAATTAAAACATAAATTTTTGAGGAAGTTTAATCTTTCTAAATGATCATATATCGACCATTAACTCAATGCGTACCACAGTTTGTTGGAGGTTTCTTTGGATCTTGAGACCCAAGGCTTAATCCTATATAGCCTATAGGTAAATCCGGCACTGCGGTTATTCTATTCTTGTGCGGTGAAAGACTAAAACACAGGTCTACAACAGTGATGTGACTGACGGGGTACAATGGTAGGAACCTCCCCCTGACCATCTAAATGCGAAACCTGAGCCCCCATTTTGCTTATATTTCGGTATTCAGTATTTTTTTGGATTTCAGTAAAATGTTTTTTTGCGTTTTTCGGAAGTTTTTGAACTGTTGTTTTCCGGTAATTTCAGGTTTTAGTATATAGAAACCCACACCCGGATACACTTTCATTTCTAAACTTTTTTCTGAATGTTAGCGAGGGGGTCCCTACTGTGGCCAGTGGGCCCCTTCCAGCTACGTTTCCCATCGTGGTTAAAACCTCCAGCTACGCAACTGGTCTACAACTTAATTTTCCTGAACAAATTTTTTACAAGGCTATACTAAAAATGCTTACAATCAGCAATCAACGTGGATTTAGCAAACGTTACCTGTTTAAAAGTCAGCTTATCGAGGCAAATGCTGACAACGAAGCTATTCACTATTCACAATGCTTTTAGCAATGGTTGGTTTCAGGAAGTTATGGATCGTGTGAAGATTAATTTCTTTGACGTATTAGATAAATATGAATAAATATGAAAGGGGAAATGTGCGAAATCAGTTCTTGGTAAGATCAGTTCTGGTATCTTTATATGCAGTAACAAAGGTGCTCAGCTCTGTGTCTAGGGGTTAATTAATATTTACTCCGCAGTCCTTAGTTGCGTGCGGCATTTCACGATTTGGGAATCAGATGTTTCGTTGGTTGCCGGTAGTTTGTTACCACGTGTTCAAACAAAAAAACAACCCAAAATAACATTGACGTAGATAGCGGAATTAACACCCAAATCACGAAGTGGTTGTTTTTTCAAAATGCAGAAGTTTTGGAAAACATAAAACTTTCATTTTTTTCAACAACCAACTTTGTTTGTTTTAAACGTCAGCTTTTTTCATAATCTCATCGCCTGACACATCAAAAACTAACCAATGAGTTTGACGATGAGGGGAGTGACGCTCGGCGATAGATTCATTTCCATTTTCAAGTTGCTGGTGCTGATGCTTGACTGGCGGGAAGAGACTGAAGGTGATGCTCCCAGCTGCATAGCAGCACCAATCTGAAAAACAGCTCAGTTGGCGATACCAAGATTTTATCAAACACACAAAAACTAACTTGTTAACTGCTGTGACTGCTTCAAGTTTCTCATCATAAAGACTTATTAAGACTAGTGAATGATAACAAAGTACATTGAATGCAACACATATACAGGATGATGTGTAAATGATGTAGAGCTAATGGTTTTAGCAAGTCACAGCTTCCAAAGTGCAAACACATGGAGCAATCAGTGACAGTTTTCAACTTCCTGTTATTAACTCATATACGCAATGGTGTGAGTGTATGTGTGTGCACAGTCTCAGAAAGGGGTTCTCAACCTTTCTCCGACCACGTACCGTTTCAGTATTTCGACCAAGTGAGCATGTGCTCCTAAAATTATAGACACATTTGAACATAAGCATATAATGAATTTTAAAAATAATTTCACCTTGGAAAAATATGCATATATTTTTCCCTTCTACTGCTAACCTTAAATATATACCCCTTCAGATAAGGAAATGTGCCCTCGTAGATACATGTACCCCAGGTTGGGAACTCCTGGTCAAAGAGAAACTGTTTCACAAAGTCTGAACAAACTAGTTGCACACTACACACTGTATTTCTTAAACTATTTCTTTACTTGCGTAACGTCTGTTTGAAAGAGGTTTTGCAAAACAGGAGCTTCCAGGAACACTACAAACTGTCCGGTAGAAAGTGGTTCAAAACTATTTAGAAACAATACAAATGAAAATTGATGGCTTACAGTCACACCAGATTTTTTAAATAAGGCATTGGATGAAAGAGAGATAACTTATAAGATAAAGTATGAAAACTTGTAGAAAAAGCATCTTGAGTGAGTGCACAAAACTTTTTGCTTAGATATTATATCATGAGGATGGCCACTATGCCGGTAACTTCACATCAAACGGTCATGATGTTCAGTCAGGCATTTGCAGGACATACTGTGTTCCAGGGTGCACCGCATAAATAATACTAGTAAAACAGTTACCGACTGACTTACGTTTACAAAAGACCTGAAGTGAGGCAAGTGGCACAGGGCTGGTTGCCGTGACAACAAGTTGCACAATCCATTCAAGATCATCGACAACGTCTGGCGATCGAGACCACGTCTGCGTGATGAACGTGGCGAAAACAGGGCATGGTTTTTATTTCATCTAAAAGTTCATTGCTTGTTATTCATGCTCAGCCTTTACAACATAATGTTTTCTATTCGAAAATCTGCAACGACCATGATGAAGACCCACAAGAGCATCAGGAAGTTTTCATAAAACGATGTTGTTTATATTTTTTTCTGGCCATTATTTTCATCATAAGGCCAGTCCCATCGCCAGGATTTCGTAGTTGGAAGGCAAAAACCACAAAGGGGGGACATTTCTTAAATACGATATTGGATGTATGCTGCAACCGGGGGCCAAACATGAAATGACCCCCCCCCTCATGGCGACGACCCTGCATAAGGCCTTTCAGCACTTGTACTTTTCGTGTACCAAAGTTCATAAAAAAGAAGCAAGATTCGTTTTTTTTGCAGATACATTTGTCCCCGCGGTGAAAACACTCATTGACGCAAGTTAACGAAAATTCAAATTAATGTTTTTCTCGCCATGTGGATCATAGTGTATCAGGTCACAGCTTAACCTTCATCAGTAACTCTTACTTCGACGGCTGATTGAAAAGAGTTTGAAATATGACAGAAAAAGGCATGCACTTCCTTCATTTTCTTCAGTCATTTAAAATGATTTTGAGAGCAAAAAAGTTGAGTGAAAGGTCAAGGCAGGCGGAAATTGAAGTAACACATTGCGAAACATCTTAACTGACACGAACCGTTACAATTACAGGGAGATTTAAATATTTCAACAGAGAAACGTTTTCCGTTGTAAAAAAATCTTAAGCTTGCATTAAGCAATCACTTTCTTTGATATTAAGATAAAGTTCTTTTGACATATATGCAAATGTTGGTATGGTGATTACCTCAACGCAAATTATCCTTGAAACTAACAGAAAAGTAAAACAAGTGTTTTTAAGTTTTCAAATATGCATTTTCAGTTCGCGGTACAAACTCAAACAAATTTGGCTTTGCGACGAAATACAAAAAAGCAAGTAAATATAAACAAAACGACATACTTGAAAGAGTATACTTTGGTTATCTTCCCGAGATACCGGTCAAGTCTTTTCAAAAAGTTGGGCAAGATTTGCAATAATGATGGAACTTGCCAAGGGACGAGCGGCACCATTTGGTTGACGTAGTAAGCAAGGCCGAGGCTAATGGTGGGGACTGACTCATCAGTGAAAAGCTGCAATCGAGTTGTGACAGAATCATCAGTGTTCACGAATCTGCTGCATTCAGCAAGTACTGGCTGAAGATAAATGTCAAGTCGATTTGCAAGGCCACAGATTTGATAAACAGATGTTTCCGTAAAGTTTGACAACATATACAGTAAGAAAAGGTTCATTGCTGGATTATTTTTTACCTTTGCGAATGCACCTTAACAGAGCTACACGCACTCCTACGCATAAAGGCAACTCGCACTTGGTACTGCTTGGGAACTCAGTGGTGTACGCAGAAAATTTTCATAGGGGGGTTTCATTCAGTGTCATATGGTGCTCGTTTATTTGTGGTGTGTGGTGTTTGTGACGTCACAATTTGACGTCATGTTTATGTTTCTAAACGAACGTTTTGGCGAAGTTTGTTGACATGATATGCGCATTCTTCTACACGCACTCCCCTTATTTTATGTGTCACTGCACTGAATATAAACTATCAGCGCTCCACGTTAGGATATCGGAGGAAAATAAACTCAATGTTTTAAAGTTGGCAAAGTTTTTTGATGTGAGATCTCTTGTAATCCACATATCAAACTTTTATAAAACAAACAAAAGCGGCGTAAAATGCCTTTGCAAGTAGATACACGTATCGCAAAACAAGTCCTAAAGAGTGCAAAAAACTGTGAACCTACCTTCAGCAATGACTGCACAATGTCTGTTAACCGAGCGTGAGATTTGCAGCTCAAAAACTCATCGCTTTGTTTCAATTCGTAGTTGAGTTTAGTTACTCTGCATGCAAAATCGAGTTCAGTTACTCTGCATGCAAAATCGAGTTTAGTTACTCTGCATGCAAAATCGAGTCTAGTTACTCTGCATGCAAAATCGAGTTTCGTTACTCTGCATGCAAAATCGAGTTTCGTTACTCTGCATGCAAAATCGAGTTTCGTTATTCTGCATGCAAAATCGAGTTTAGTTACTCTGCATGCAAAATCCAGTTCAGTTTCTATGCATGCAAAATCGAGTCTAGTTACTCTGCATGCAAAATCGAGTTTCGTTATTCTGCATGCAAAATCGAGTTTCGTTACTCTGCATGCAGAATCGAGTTCAGTTTCTATGCGTGCAAAATTGGGGTCTAGTTACTCTGCATGCAAAATCGAGTTTAGTTACTCTGCATGCAAAATGGAGTTAGTTACTCTGCATGCAAAATCGAGTTTAGTGACTCTGCATGCAAAATCGAGTTTCGTTACTCTGCATGCAAAATCGAGTTTCGTTACTCTGCATGCAAAATCGAGTTAAGTTACTCTGCATGCAAAATCCAGTTCAGTTTCTATGCATGCAAAATCGAGTCTAGTTGCTCTGCATGCAAAATCGAGTTCAGTTTCTATGCGTGCAAAATCGGGGTCTAGTTACTCTGCATGCAAAATCGAGTTTACTTACTATGCATGCAAAATCGAGTTCAGTGACTCTGCATGCAAAATCAAATTTAGTTACTCTGCATGCAAAATCGAGTTTCGTTACTTTGCATGCAAAATGGAGTTAGTTACTCTGCATGCAAAATCGAGTTTAGTGACTCTGCATGCAAAATCGAGTTTCGTTACTCTGCATGCAAAATCGAGTTTCGTTACTCTGCATGCAAAATCGAGTTTAGTTACTCTGCATACAAAATCGAGTTCAGTTACTCTGCGTGCAAAATCGAGTTTATCCATCTCGCACAAAGGTTCGGTTTCGGCAATTCAATCAATTGTGCGTTTTAGCTGCAGAACAAAATTCTAGGAGTAAGATCTATTTATACGGGTCGTCGCTCATACTATCTGATGATTTCAGCCACAAATGCAGTACATGGAACTCACAAACAACCCACCGCGACTTGGCGAGAGTGTAGAACGTGCTGCAGATCTGCAATATGACGTCACGTGGGGCAATGAAGTCATCAGTGGTTTGCAACTTTTCAGCACTTTCCTCCCCAATATTTCCTTCTTCCATTGATCTGTGTGTTAAGAAGTCATTGGAAATGCAAAACGTTGCCAGATGTTGAATATTGAAGAAGTATATTAACAATCTGCTTTTTTTGCTTTTTGCTCGCTATTTTGATAATTGTGCTTGGCAGCAAGGAAGGATTAATTGAAAAGTATTAGTATAGTTCCATAACAAAACAAATGGTAGTTTGCTTCATGAATCTAATATACATTAGAAACTCGAGCAACACACACCTTGCAAAACTATTTCGTGAAATCTGCTCAGTGATATATAAATTCTAGTTACTACTTGCTCAAGCAACGTAACTGCTACCTGACATTGCGAAACGAAACCCCTGGTTTGTCCGAATGCAGCTGTTCTCCATGTTGTTGCTGCTGCTGCTGTTGTTGTTGTTGTTGTTGTTGTTGTTGTGGTAACTGTGAAGCGCTATTCATTGTTCGTGTGAGAACTTCGACGCTTGACAACAGCGTTCTGATGCATGCGGCCACTTCGTTCAGCTGAGCGTATTCTGTAACAGGATGGAAAAGGGAGTTAACATCACGAAGAAGAAACTATAGCAGTGTCTGGTGGTGATGGAGAAAAACTTTTAAACAACAACAATCAACCAAAAGTTGCAAAAACCATGGCGCAGACTTTCCCAGGATCGGTTTGGGCAACTGAAGTAATTCGCATTTCAAACCATACATGGACTCTTCACCTGCCGCGTCAGAAGCAGCAGTCTGCTGGATGTGGTTCAGATACCAGGGAAGGATGCTGTTCATGACAATCAACATCTCCAGAGCTCTGCTCGATTCGGGCTGATAGCCGATCACGGTGATGCACAGTCTGAAGAATAAGACGAAAGAAAACATTTTCATTCAGCAACGATAGTTAAATGTCGCTGAAAACTTTTCCAACCCTCTTTTAAATCTCTCTTGTTATGGTTTTGTTCTGTTGGATCGTTTTATGTAATCGTTTAACGCAAAGTATATTATTAAACTTTTTACAAAGTTCTCTGCTCTTGTATCAGGCTTTCAACGTTTCACCCGTAAGCATTGCTTGTAGCTTTCAGGACTGAGGTAGCGTAGTATTACGTGAAATCAATTTCCTATTAAAACTGTGCTGATTGACTCCTTTCTTATCAACATTTTGAGACTGCTTACTTGAATCCAGGCATGTGTAAATTTTAATCATCGCAAAAATATGAAAGCAAAACTAGTTGGTTGATTCCTCGAAAGCTTACAGAGAAGCTAGAGCTTTTGATTATTGTAAACGTTTTACAAATATATTTTTTCAATCTGAACCTGATCCTAAACGATAAAGAAGTAAACGCATTTGTAGCAAAGTTATCGACAGACATTCTTTGGATTCGACGCAAAGCCTCAACAAGAGACTGAACTCACCGGAAATGATGAACAATTGTAAGAGTCTCACAATCGACCTTGAGTGTTTGATCAGCAGTTGAAGCAGGTTTTTCAACATTTGTTACTTTCATGATCTGCACAAATGTTAAAATGTTTATTAATCGTTTAATAATTTTGTTTAATCGTTATTTTCGACAAATATAAAGTCCCTCAGTTGAAATATTTTTTTTATAAAGCAAGATGATCTTTTTTCTCCTAAATTACACCATTACTACCAAGTCCCACCCCTATCTTTGACTGCAATGAAGTGATAGCGCGTGCAGCCAAGTGCGCGCACACACAGGTACAAAATGTATACAAGAACGCACGCATGACTGAACTTGTGTTCATAAGTACATGCGGACAGTCCACAAAACCACACTCCCACCGACGCTCAGCCACAGCTGCATGTTGCATGAGAGTGATGCAGGGTTTGCTTATGCTGCCACAGCTGCACGCGATTGACGCTGAATAAAGTGTTGCGAAGGCAGGCCAAGACAACCGGACTTACGGAGGATTGAATTTTTGCGTCTGAAGCTTTATTCAGTTCGTGCGCAAGGCAAGAAGGCTTCACCGCCAATTTACAAAATCTTGGTATGTCCCGGCCCTGAGTCGAATTCTAGACCTATCAGCACCGAGGTGAATGCACCACGGGGTGATCAAGCCAACTCATGTTTGCAAACTACAGTTCACATTGTTTCGTTGCTACGCAAGAAGCAATACACAGGTTTTCAATTCGTAAATAACAAGAATAATTTTTTGGATCGAAATTAGGTTAAATAGCAAGGTATTTCTGAAAACATTTTTTAAATGTCTTTGGTCAAAATAAAATAAAAAATTACCAAGCTATGTAACCAGCTGGTCAAGTATTGAGGTGAACTGCAGGATAAGCGAAATTAAACGTAAGTCATTGCAAAAGACACACTGATAAGAGTCACTTCAGTTCAAGACAAAAATATTGCTAACCACCTCAAGAGGATCGCATCCAGATGGTTTTTGCAACGTTTGTAAAAGATGGAAGAAATCTTCGTGAGACAACTGGTCCTCTGGGTTGCTGTCGCCAGTTAGTTTTAACCATTTGTATTCCTGTAAGTGTAAATGATGAAAGAAACAGTAGAATCATTGCAGTGACCAAGAGCTGAAGAGCCTCGTATACGTTGTTAAAGCAACCATGTTAGTTTATGGGCCAATGGCGTGCGACATAGTTCAGACAACGCCGTATGGAGCAATACTGTGCCTTTCGCATTGGTGAGTACAAATATTTATGTAGAATAAGAAAAGAAAAAAATATTTCCCTTGTTTTACTTTTTCAATTGTTTATTTAATGACATTGGTTTTGCAAAATCGCCAAAACCGCACGAACTCAAACCAACCCAAAACATTGAGAAATGGGTTGTTGAATAGAAGAAACACTGCGACTTCCTTTTCGGTCAAACTGCATTTTAGTTTGTTTTTTTATCTGGCGTAAAACACACGAACTGCCTCATACTTTCTGGAACCGGACGTGACGTGGTAACGTCAGGAAATGCCGTGTTCAATATCAATTTATTCGATGTTTTCTGCAATCTGTTGGTTTAAATTTGTTTGGTTTGTTTTATTAGGTTGTGAGACACCTTCCAATACTACCCAAAAACGCTAAGAGCCAAAGTCTATACTTAACTTTTGGCAGCGAAGTTGTTGACAACTACTATTCAAGTTTATTTTACTTCTCTGTTTGGAACATCGACACAAGGTGAACAAAACCAACCCCAAGAAACTTTGCTTCGGAATAAACAAACTTCGTAGCAAAGCCAACAAGATACCAGACGTTAACACACGCCGAAGACCGGCGTCTTGTTTACAGCGGGCTGCTTTTTTGAATAAATTGTTTTAAACTTTATTACCAGGATACCTCCGCAATTTTCTTGTAAATTTTCAGACTTTTTCAATACCTTTTCCAGATTTTTTCGGACTTTTTCCAGACCTAGCATTTCCGTATGACTTACCCAGGTCAAATGCAGGCACTATAATATTTAACACGGAATAAGTAAAATTATATCAATCTTGAACAAAATTTTATGAAAATGTATGTCAAAAGATGGAGCTTGAAATTTTTTTTTTCTTTTTCCATCCTAACAGACCAAACCAAAAATATTTTCAGACTTTTCCAGACTGGAAAATGACAAAAATTTATTCCGCACTTCTCAAGACTCCGTACGAACCCTGCGTAACTTATGCATTATGCTTTGCAATTTATCTGCAGTAAGAAATTCTTAAATGTTTCATCAAGAGAAAAAAGCTACCATCATTCCAAACAGCCGTTTTTCGAGAGAACTACATTTTGATTGCTGCGGATAACTTTCATTGTTGCGTCACAAAACTTACGGACAACAAAGGAGCAGCATTTGAATAAAGCTGAAGCAGAAATGGTTGACCGTGAACGCTGAGCATTTGCTTGAAAACTATTTCCAGCGAGTAACGAACCAACTCATTCTTGTAGTGCTTGCTGTATATCTGCAAGAAAAAGAAGGTAGAGCAGCTTTGAACCAGACTGAATATTTCCTATATGTTGTGAAGAAACTTGGTAATTTTTTTGTTTTGCGCTAATTGTATGTTGATCGCAGTTACTGCGAAGTCAAGCGACTGGAAGATTTCATGGCATAAGCGTTGCTTGTGATAGTTTGTCTCCTGAAAACTGAGAGTGTGCATTTATTTTTCAAGTAATATTTTTTGTGTAAGGTATAAGGTATACATACAGAAATCTTGGTATAAATCGTCGAACGTACATTGCTTCGCAATCCAGAAAAACAATCTGTATTAAAATACTTTGGCTAACGAAGCGCTGACTCATCAACAAAGCGCCGACTCTTTCCCTTTAAATGTATCGGTGTTATCCTCTAACTTTCGGAGTCTGTGCTTACTTCACATTTATATATATATTAATTAACGAACTTTAGAGCCTGGCTTTGCGAGGAATCGTGTGATGCGGGTTATGTGACAGTTCGAACAGTTGTGTGAGGATTGTGCTGCAAAGAATCCCATCTATAGTGGAAGGTGCGTGCCTTCAGTTTTATAAACGTATAATTTGCAAACAATTGAGACAGTACAAAAAATCCTGCATTTAAATACTTGTAAGTGAAAACCCATTTTCTTCGATACATGACAATGTTCAAGAAATTGACTTCTTGTCAAATGTTTCTTGAACGTAGCAGAATATCAACAACAACAATCACATAAATTTAATAACAGATTTCGAACCAACGTTTCAATTTGCAACTTTTCAAAATCAACATCGATTGAAGAAATTTAATAGGATTTCAGATAACAGGAGAAAGTGATTACTGCCTTAAAACAGGAAAGTGGATTTAACGATATACCGTACCTTATTGTCGACAAAACAGCAGCAGTCATCTTTTATAATATTCGCGCTCGTCTAATGAGACCCTAACACTCACGCAAAGCATTGTGGGCAAAACGAGATTGTATCCTTGCAAGAGAAAAGTGTTTCCAAAGTGAACGACGATGTCGACCAAAGCAACTGCAACTCTCCTGAGAACAGACGCGTCTTCACAGTGAACGACCAGTGCTGCAGTGAGAACGTGCATGAAACGGACCAAGTCGTCATCCCAGGGGTAGTCTTCTGCAAACAGGTCAGAACGTGAACAGCACAGTTTTTTTACAGTTTGCACTCCGCATCCGGTCATTGTCTTCTTTGATTGCATCAAGGGAATTACAAAACACTGTTATAAATACTTGGAGCAAATGTTTGAAATCCAATGCCTTGTCTACGGAAAACACGTGGTCTCATCGCCAAGGTTAAGAAAAAAAATGGAAGACAAAAATGTCTCGAGGCCAAGCGCAGGTCAGATAGACATCTTAATATTATTTGCTAAAAATACAGCTTGTCTGAAAACCAAGGCACCAAGTTTCATGCACCAAAAAGTTTTGTTTGAAAACGAGTAATGTCAAAAGAAAGCATAAATATGTGGTTATCATAGAAAAACAAGAAATGGATATTGATGATGCTGCAGATATTGTGTTGGGAAGAAAAATATGCGAAGCTCGCAAAAAAATCTGCAACTTACTCGACAAAGAAAGAAGCACATTGCTGATAAACTCAACCCAGTAGTATTTCAGAATCACATCGCAATTTTTCAACAATTCTCCATATTTTGTGTTGAAAAGATAGTAATCTGCATCCATTGCCTGCAGTACAAATTCACATATGTTCGGTAACTGAAGAACGAGTACAGTCAGGCCCGTAACCAGGGGAGAGCAGGGGGTCAAAGACCCAAGCTGGTTACGGGCCAGAGTACAGTGTTTCAAAAGTTCTTTGGAAAAGGTGTTTCATCATGCTCGAGGTTTTGCGACCACTATGATCACACCTCAATTAATTTGCAAAATCTAGCTGTTATCTGGTTATTGCAAGTCTTCCTCGGTTACTGTATCAAATAGAATCAACATAAAACTTTTTTTCTCTCCCACAAAAGCGACATTCTCTGTAAAGATGAGTTTCAGAAGTTTTTTCTGTGGTGGATTACAAAACAAATATCGAAAAAAATTGTCTTTGCCCATTCGGGCTATTTTCACATTTTAATACATTCGAGTAAAACATTTCAACTGACGAATGTTACTGCCGTCACACGTCATTCAAGAATATTTTAGATTTTCTGCTAAACTGTCACACCTTTCGAGGAAATGACCATAGCTTTTTAAGTTCTTCTTGAACAAATGCTGCATTCAATTCGTGAACAACAGAGTTTTTCTGACGACGCAACGCGGCGATAGAGAGCCGCAATCGTGCAATGTCAGCAAGTTTGAGGGAAATAATTCGCTGAGTCATCAAAATGTTTCCCTCTTCTGGATCCATTTTCACAAGGTTTAGCTGCAAAGCATTCAACCGGAAGACTTCAGTTCATTTCGTGCATGTAGAATTTCTTCACGAAATCTTGTACAGTAAAACCACCACGCACTGTTGAAACCACTTGGGCTGCGTGGCGTTGCACGCGCAATGCACCACGAACGGGAGATGAGCTAAGAACCGCTTTTATATACATGTGGCGCGAACAAGTAGTCGTGCGAGCAGGGCATGTGATCTCTATTGTTGCTTACTGCCACATTGGGTAGCTTTCAGTGCTTGTCCCTGGGTTTATCCGAATACAACAGCACACGTACAGGGACCTGTTTAAAATTTTCTCTGATTACCAATATTCAGAAGAGCTTCCTTTCCTTCTTCTAGATCGAAATCAATCGATAAAAGTAACAATTGTTTCCGCATATTTGAGAAATGACTTTTTTACAACGCACACATGTTTTTTTCGACTGACAGAAAGAACTATTCACACGACCAAACTTTTTCATCATATTTTTACTATGTTCAAAGCTTGAACTTGTAGCTGAAGGTAAATCTTTAACGACAGTCAAAACAAGACAGGTTGGGAGGCCTGGATGGACTTGTACTCAAAAATAGTCTTAAAGAAAGGTGAATGGGCAGCAAAAACTAGAAGAACAGTCAAACCTCCGGATAGACCGCTTTCTTGTACTGGTAGAAATCTCTAACGTATGAGTTCCGGCAGAGAATCTGATCCTTGCATCGATCGAAGAGTTGGAAGTTTTCAGGATTGGATTCGGAATCGTCGGTTGAGCTCAGCGCTTCTCGCAGCACTGATTCAAATGTGCTTTTGTCGTTCACGTCGACCTAGTGTGATGTCATAGGGTTGAGCATCATATAAAATCATTTGATGTCATTGAACAGTCATCGATAAATCCAACACAGGAAAGTTCTTTCAGAGATAGAAAATAATATTTCTTTAAATTACATGTTTTGGAAAAAATCCACATGCTTGACAAACGTTTCATTTTGTCTTTCGAAACTACATGCACTTTTAGCCATTTTTTTACAGCTCCGCTGTACTTCAACGGAACTAAGAATAGATTATTTCAAAAATATTTTGCAAAAATTGCAAGATGTAGCTGAACTAATAAAGTGTAACTCATTCAGTTTGTCTTGTTAACATCCGGGTGAAACGTAAGGTTGTAGAAACGTTGTAGCAACTTGTAGACTAAGTATTCTTTGTTAAAAGCAGATACAAATTTATCCCAATCAGATTAACTATCTACGTTTGAAAAAAAATGGACAGCCTAATATTCTTCAATTCAATCGCCCATTTTGCAGTTTCTCAAAAATCAGATCGTACGCTAGAAGTACGCACTTGTGTCGGCATGTAGAAATCACCTTGGTTCCACACAGTCAACTTCTTCACACCGGTCGTTCCCACGATAGGAAGGATCTGAAAAAAGCAAGAGGATCTCAAACTATGCTTATGAAACGACGGTACTAGTCAATCAGAATCACACATAACCCACATGTCCATCAATCTGAACCTTCCTCAGCGCCATCTTCATGGTTTTCAAATCAATGGGTTGCAGGTGAGGTACGAGTGACGTCATCGCCAGCAAACACGAAATAATGATGGAATCATTGGATGACGTTGAGAGCCGACTGCAGTGTATGATTGTCTCAATCTGCAACGCGATTCGCGTTTATTTCATTCATAGTTGGACTTCGTTTCATTTATAGTTGGACTTTGAGATGATAATTACCGTTAGCGGACATTTTGTTCAGAGTAAACATTTTTAATGGAAAATGGTTAAGACTTTTCAGCGTATGAAAAAAAAACAGAATTTCTAAAATGATTTCTAAACTTCCTTTTATGAAAAATATGTAAAGATTAACGCAATGCAGCTTTCGACAAAACTATTTCGCAGAGACTGATCTTTGATCAAATCTCGCTGCAAGCAACACATTTTTGAACTGCTTATCTGCATTGAGCGATTTCACGTTATGCGAATCTGGAAATCTCATACACTGACAACGCAAGAACATTTAAATGCATATGTGATAGATGTCCACGATTAATAACCATATACGGTGGTAAAATCCTTTAAACAAAAACAATTACCGAAGCGTTTGTCTGCTGATAGTGTTGTATCTTATATAACAATGCTGCATATTTGCAACCGTGGGTCATAAAGGTTTCAATGCTAAGTTTGGCTCCGAATTTTAAAAATGGCGCCATTTACTGAAACGAGTGCCAACTGAAACTGCAAACGTTCTGCTACGGGTCAAGCTTTTCTTCGGTAAAAAACTTTGTTTTGTTTTAAGTTTTATGTCATACAAAGCAGTTTTTTAAATGCTTAACAGATTGCAACCTCGTCGAAATCCTGTAAGTTACAACACCGCC
>Ga0210059_1001725_pt1 | contig 33337 bp, 19 predicted proteins | sample Ectturendosymbi2_FD_188042 | JGI IMG/M metagenome (GOLD analysis project Ga0210059, IMG submission 188042) | Ecteinascidia turbinata endosymbiont from Florida, USA - Sample 2 (SPAdes) (version 2) | ecosystem: Host-associated > Tunicates > Ascidians > Unclassified | place: Key West, Florida... | reverse complement strand
TATCTAGTCAATTCAATGCAAAATTAGGCGCGATCGACCAACTGGGACTCGGCGATCGACCGGTCGATCGCGATCGACGTGTTGGCCACCCCTGGTGTAAATCAAAATGTTTCACTACGTGAAGACCATGCGTTTCCGATTTTCCGTGTCTGTTGATTGAAGCTGGTTAGACTCGAAAAGAGATACATTTTTGATTTACACCGCGGAAAGTCTAGCCTCCTCATAACAACGCTGCAAGAACTGGCTGTTGCTACGAGAGCTTGTTTTTTAATTGAAGTACGCGTTCGATATCTGTCAAGTTTAAGTTTACGGTTCTGTCAAAACACACCTATCCAAATCCACTTTTTAGTGAGCATTATATTTTTTTACCTGCTGAAATGTTGTTTCACACTGCACTGGCAACTTTTCACCTCTGCGTAAAAAGGGAAACAAAACAAAACGCTTGCACTCAGAAGAATCCAAGAGGACACGGGGCGGTTTCCACCAAATAACCATCGAATCCCTTTAAAATTGAGGCACTTTTCGGCTGATGCTTCATTTTTCTCTCTGCACCATTGAACTTATTCTTAGGATTATAAAATTTCGTGCACACACTTCCAGCGCTCCCTATCAGACTCAAACATAAACTGCGTACTACTTTGCAATGCAAGTGTTTGGAATTATGACCTGGTTTAATGGAAACCTAGTTAAGTTCTTGTCTCTCATGGAATTCTCCTGCAATATTAGTTTGACCGCAAATACAATCTTTTCTTCTTGGTTTAGCGAATGATTTGGATTGTATCACAGTAGGAGCAAGCTTTGCTACCAGTCAAGAAGATTCATGTGCATGGGCTTTCTAATCTTTGCCGTTTATACGTCTTATACTGTTGAAAATTGATCCCAAAATAATGGACAAAAACCTGCTATAAATGTTCATCTGAAGCTGAGTGGCCTAAACGGTCATCAATTGAGTTTTGACACCAGTCCTATGATTCATATTTTTATGCAGATTTTGTTGCATGCTTGTCATTCGAGGTTACCGGCCACAACGTGTTGATAACACTTTACCTTTCTTTCATTGATTTTCCAGTGTCTGGACTTCCGCGAAGACCGAAAGGCATTTAATTGTTGCAGAAAACAACAAACCGTAATTGAATGAAAAATGGGCTTGAGACAAGTTGAAAAGTGTTTGCGCTTTAAATACGACGATGATGGATGACTTTTTAATCAGAGAGCAAACAGTTGCGCTTGCAAAAGGCCACCGTGCTTCATGGTTAGACTTTGGGCAACTGAATCAAAGCACTCACCTGCTGTGAAGCTTTGAGTCATTTATTGCAAGCTATAAAGTGACACTTTGTAACTTTACATTGATTTACCCACCCAACCAACGTTTGCCACGTTTTATGCTGTCTAGTTAGTGTCAAATTACTGACTGTTCCAGCTTACGCGACTTAACTTGACATTACTGAAAAAAACACGGGCGGCCAATTTTGCGTGTACAAAATCAACCGCAAGTTTTTAGTCCCATTACGCCACAAGCTGGCCAGGAACATAAACTAGTCACGTTTCGCAGATTGACGAAACTTGGTAAAAAGTTTGCTCATCATTGTACCAAACGTCTTCAACTTAAGCGTATAGGCTAATTCCATCAAGGTGAAATGTCGTATAAACTGCCATGCACTCCATATAACTCTACGAACGTACTCGCGACGTTTCATCACATTAAGAACGTGTTTGCTTTCATTCTCGGTGCGATCACAACGAAGTGTGTGTTTAATTAAGCTTTTTCCCAAATCTTAGGCAAGCTCAATTTTATGTGACCGGCCGAGCATTTCATTCATGAAAGATGTGCAGTTCAAGGTATCGAAAAAATAGTTACCTGCGTAATGCAGCTCTTGAGTCTGTTGCATAAAAGACATAAGGTGCTTCTGAATGAAAAAGGTTGTACTGATGCAAAACACAATGTATTGAGCTAAGTGGTAAACAAAGGCTCGTTGAATTTCATAGGGGAGTATACAGTTTCCGCAGTTATCGAGGAGTTTTTTCAAATCAGAATATTATTTTATTTCTTGAAAGTCAGAACGTAGCTTTAGAATGGCATTCAACTGAAGGCAAAATTAAGAATTTAATCAATTGCTCCGAAACGTGAAAATCTGCGATAACACAGGGCAGAAATTTTGTTGGCTGTGGCAACAAGAATAACTTTTTGCGTAAATTCATCTGTTGATGGCTCCGCACAACGACCGAGCCCTGAGCTGGTATGGTGGGTCAGTCTCCTGCTGTAGTCAGCAGCGCGAAAACTCGGCACTTGCTGCTTGTTCGTTTGCGGTTGCTAACTTTGTTTTGGTTTTTCGAACCGCGGCAAAAAGAGCGTGCCATCGCCGGGATGTCTTCCGCTGGCGTGCCTTGGATCAGGATGCAGACTTATTCAACGCGTGCGTTCTGCATTGCGAAGAACTCGCGGCCCGCACTAATTAATTGATACTACTCAGAGCGTGCAGCACGCCGCTCCCCGTGTCCTTGGGCGCTCCGTGAAAGATGCCAGATGCCATCCGGGGTTATGAAACATCGAAAACCTCGTGGCCGAAAAAAATCTTCAATTACATGTATTAGCATAGAAGCGAGACGAGAATTGGCCAAATAGATATTTCTTTACCTTTCGTCCTTTGGCAAAATTAGAAGAGAAGTGCGAAATTCCACTGCCGTTGTTCCAATAATGCGCAGAAAATCGTTACACCCGGTATTTTTCATTCACTGACTATTTTTTCGCAACAGTTTTTCGTTGCGCACGTCCATATTTCATCTTGGAACCAACGCTGCGCGACGGGTATGGATGCGCTGCGAGCGATTTCGTCGCTCGGCCAGGCGGAAATTCGTCCAAAGACTGACCGCGACGCCGATCCGGATCTGTCAAGTCGAGCTCAAGCTTCTGTTTGAGCGCGAACCTTTTCTGATCGCTATCCTCGGTAATCAATGCCCCCCAAATAGGAATCAGTATGTAAATTGGTTGACATAGTGACTCCATCAAAGTGAAAGCGGCCACCGTGCAGATCGCGTCACTGAAGTTGAGGTGAAAGTAAATCGACGTGACATCATCAAAACAGACGGCGCTTTTGTAAACACGACGTCAGTTAACAGCTGAAACTGGCAAAGCGCCTGGCCGCTTCAAGAAACGAGATGAAATAGGTCTGGTAACAGGAATGGCATCTTTTCTGGACAAGAACTTCCACGTCTGTGGGCGGCCATAGACAAAACAGGATGCACAGAAGGATCACCACCGCTGTAAAGTCTATAAAACATCGGTCCACCGAGCCAGACGTGAGTAAATAGTATGCCCGCGAAACCATGTTAGCTAACTGTCTATTGCGACTCACTATAACTTCGTTATGTGCGAAGAGCTGCAATGTTGATCACTTACAACAGTAAAAAGAAAATTAGATGGGAAACGAAAGATTCTTGAAAAACGTCTCCACCGCTTTTTCAGAAGTGTCAAAATCTGCAGCCTGTTAACAAGCTCCCAGACAAATTCAGCCACATTTGTCACGTTTTTTAAAATTCTGTCATTTTTGTCAAAGTTTGCTGGGGAACGAGCATTTAAAAATGTCTCGTTGCTACGAAAGTCGAAGGTGGTTCACGATCACTTTTACATGTTTTCTTTCCGCTGACGTAATAGATGCAGTTAGTAACAGGGATCATTCTCATAAGCAACTATACGAGAGTTTTGAGATTTGAATCGGTTACGACGAATTAATGCGAGACGCGAAAATGTGCAGGATTGCCTCCCCGCTTGCTCAGAATATCGTTAACGAAATCTTTGACAACGCGTGTGAAGCCAAGTTTGTGCGGCCAACAGCAGTGCGGCACAGAAAAGCACTTCCGGGTGTAGGTGAACGCAGTGTTTTTTAAGGCGTTATGAGGGACCGAAACGGTCTCTCAAATGTTTCTACTGGTCTCTCAAAATACAGCAGAACCTCGCTTCGCGATCATCTCGGTGTTTAGATGAAATAGTTGCGGTCTCTTGAATTGTCTTAGCGGTCATCAAAGTCAAACCTTAAAAAAACTGAGTGGATAGACGTCACAATCACCTTGTGCTTTTTCACCGAAATCGAATCGAGCGAATTGAAGTGAAAAAGCGAAGATCAGAGGTTGACCAGTCGCTTTCAATCCACTTCCAAAATGGACTAAAATGCGATGAACAGGCGTTGACGAACGACTTCTACACTGTTCTTGAATTACAGTAGAATGAGCCTTCTTCGCTCATATTGGGAGATAGGGGTAATACCAGTGCGCATGATAGGAGTTTTCGCCGAATAAACTGTGTTCTCTGGGTGCAGATGTGATTCCAAGCTTTTTGAAGCAAAAGAAAATCGGCCATATTTTCTTTCAGGTACGCTAGCACAGTTGGATCATTTATGAATATCAGAAAAAAGAATGAATTTACACGTGTGCCAGCACATCATAATAATTTCCAAGGGAAATATTTTGATAGACTGTTATAACTTCACTAAAGAACATACGCGGTGTACCTCTTCGACGTCTTCCTAAATTTGACCATTTACACACACTCTGATGACAACAAGAAGTCAAGCTGGACATTGTTGACGAAAGCTCAACTCTGCCCGTGGTCAGATATGTTGTCATGTAGTCGAAGTGGTGCCGGTAACACTCCAAGAAATCACTGACGCAGTGTGCGATGAACCTGAAGGTCTATACGTATATCAGCGGACTATGGGCCCTGGAACCCTTTCCAGGAACCGCGCAAAACGTCTCCTGTTGAAACATCGTTTGGAACAAAGAGAATAACCGCGTAACGGTGATTCCCCCGAAACACTATTCGGCAAACCAGGGGTGTGTTTCTCTAAGAGTCTAAAATGCTAAAAAGTAGCCGATTCTGATGCGTGGGTGGCCTTATTTCCATCCGGAAAAAAGTTGACGTCGTTTTTCGGTTACATTGCGCGCGGAGAGCCGTTGGCGATTTCCAGATGTTTCACATCGCAAGTTTGAGCGAAGTTGTTCTGCAGCAGAGCGCGCTAAAACAACACTGTTGCTGCTTTCAGGCCAGGAGCGCGGCAAGAACAATATCAACGCGAGGTGAGCCGGCGATGAAAGACAGTGACACGCGTCTTTTCGCATGACAGTGAGTTGTTTGCAGTTTGAGACAGGTGCGCTTTACCGACAAAAGCCTTTTTGCGTTAACGTGTTTTTGACCTGCCGCGCTCAGCTCCGACTGGAGGCTCGAACCAACGCGCGCGCACGGGTAATGCGCTGCGCTGGAAATGATTTTGCGCCGAATCTGTTACGGTTCGTTTCAGCTTTTTGCATAAAAGGACGCAAACTGGCTGCAATGAAACGGTTGTAAGCCTTTCGCTGATCTCCAACTGCGGGAAGAAGCGTGAGGTCGAATGTCGCTTGTACGAACCCGGGTTCGCGTACCTTAAACCCAACTTTGCTGTGCTCCACTATGCTTTTTCCCTGAGCAACAGACAATTCGAACCTTACCGTGTGATTTAACTTGGCTGAAGCCAAGCTCTGCAGATTTTCGAGACGCGATGTCTAGACGATTTCTCTTTTAACATGAACGTGACATCGTAAGAAATAGCGTAAGCGCTGCTGTCAGTGCAGCACTGGCTGCCAGCCCGCGAACCGATAACTCTCCCATGACGCGCGTGCCCGACGAGAATGCTTCTTCGTGCGTTCTTGGCGGGATTTAACGATTGATAGGGACAGTGATTTGCGCGGCTGGCATCGTTACTGATGGAAGCCGCGAGAGTCGGGCGAACAGCCGTCGAGCGATCGCGGCAATACGAGAATAGGAACACAACTAGAAAAGCTTTGGAAACAATTTGCCGGTCGCTTGCAAACGGTCTTCTTGTATCAACTCAGCGTCGAGCGCGCCCTGTAAAATTTCACCTTCCTGACAGAGCGAGGCCTGCTGTTCACAGCTTTAGTGCAACTTTGGACGTATAAGCCCGGTTAGAGCAGCGATCGAGCCAAACCACTCGAAATGCATCTGCCTGGAACAAAACCTCATCAAGCGAGAGGGACGCATCTTAAGGCGGAAAGCACGGTGCAGTGAAACGCTCGGAAACGTTTGTCTTGCAGTTGTGCGACTTCGGGCGAAACTTGCATGCAGCTCGCAACCGAAAACGCGGTGTCATACAGCACGGGTCATACCCTTCGAAGGAAAATGACGGAATTGCTTGCTTTAGGTCAGTTTAAGCATTTGTACCTTCCACGAACAGTGAAGAGAAAATTCTTATGGTTTCATTTTTAAATGGAACTCGTAAAAATTATGAGCAAGTTGATTCGAACCATGCTTGACATTAAATTGCTATAAAGAATGCTTTTTCTCACGCGCTTTATAGCCGCGTCAGTTTTGTTTGATGCAGACAGAAAGTTCTATTGATGGGCAGCAAAATTTCTGGATGATGCAAAATTCAATTTTACTGTCACCCTGGTTTGTCGCGCGCTTACATCTTCCGACATAAAACGGAGTATTCGATTGCTAAGCCACCCCAAGCTGAGAGTAAAGTCCTCGCAGACAAAGACTCACGCTCGATATTTTGTCTGTTCGTCATAAACCTCCATTGAAACAGCCCGAAGCACCCAGCAAAGTCAACCTGATTTGCCACTTCTACAGTCGCAGAACGTCAGCAAACATAAATAGCTGCAAACAAAACACTTTCAAAGAAGTTTTCGCATGAATTTTCTTTATATGAGTGAAAGCAATTGACACGATTTACGGAATAAAAATGAAACTGCTTGAATATACTGCTAAACTGCATGTTACAAATAAAAAATTGCTTACCACCAAGTGGCACTGGCGATCATGGCGGTCCGACTCCAAATAAAATAAACCAATAAAATAGGGGTGTGAGGACCACTTGGAAAACGCATTTTGCACAGACACAAAGAATTACAAAAACAAGTTCAAAGAAAACTACAAAGTAAAAACATTTCAATCTGTCAAAATAAATAGAAATTGATTAGACTGAGTGTCATCAACAGTTTCAGGCCAGGGGAAGTAAGTGTGTTCGTTTGCAAAGATTTGCACAAATTGCAATAACAATCCAATAAGGAAGATGTGTTTCAAGGGCTTAACTAGTTTTGTTGCCTAAGCCAAAATTTGACATTTCCGTAAAAACGCACTGATTTTTATTGATTTATAAAAACTTGGAAAAAGCGCATTTCTTTCCTAGTACTTTCATTTAGACAAAATCTCAAGCAATACTCCTATATAAGTCACTTCTCAATGAGCTGCTTTTCTTCCAAAACTGCACTGTTCCTTCTCAGTACGACGGCGGGCCCTTTCGAAGGTCAACGACCCTTTTTGCAAGGGATTTCGAACGCCAGGCCCGTTCATGATCAAGGATACGTGTTTTATTCCTTATACCCGTTGTAAATGCAGATCAACAATTTATTGTTCTCCAGACAATGTGACAAACTAATAAAGGCGCTAAGAGAAATTTCAAAAAACGCGACCAGAGTCGGTGTTAATTCCTGAGAATTGCTTAAGATTTGCGACGGAATGAAGTAGAACGGCAAGCAGCGCAAGTCTGCTTTGTATCCATTGCGTGATACTTCAACTTGAATTAGCATTGCCAAAGATAAAGATATTTACTCTTAGCAAACTGAGCAAATAAGTACTCTCTTATGCAAAACAGTAACCGATTTTCAGGTTTTTCTTCTTTTTTCACAAAACACATGAAAATACACAACAACGCACCAAAACACTCAAAACACGCTGTTCATTGCAGTCGCGAAGAGGCAACCGTAATATATGGATATAATAGGTTTCAGTGGGGTTGTGCGGAGCAGGTTTACATGCACATCAGCACATTCTAACGCAAAGCACTGTAGTCGTTTTCCGAACACAAAGTACCTGCCAAGCCAATCGCGCTCAGTTCATCTGTCGGAGATATTGAGCGGCGACTGTCTGCTCGTAGGTTGTTGGTCTGGGGATGGCAGCGTCGCCTCCTGGCGAGAGCAAAGCATTTTTCCGGCTATTGTCGTTTCGACAATGCCTAGTATGCTGAGAAATACACAACCAACGCAATGCCGTGAGTCCGCAGTTTTCAAAGTCACGTTCTCCAACGACAGAACATATTCATTTCACTAGGAGCTGCGAAAGGAAACAACGACTTGCGCTTCAATGCTCAAACCATGAGGATCTGTCAGATCGCCCTTTCCCTTCAAACCTAAGAGGACTCGAGATGTCGTGGTCGCACTTTCTCCTCCATCATGACTCAGCATTCCTTTTGCCAACCATAAATCGCAAAAATACGCATTGATTCCTTTCGAAATCTGATGTTATTGTAAATAACCTGATAATGTGTATAATCGAGAGACTCGGCTCTTGTCTCGTTCTGGCGCGCAATAACAATTTGCTGAGTCACACGCACTGTCTTCCAGAACTGCGATTGGAAAAGAAAACGTACACAATGTTAAAAGTCCGACAATTGAAAATATGCGATTGTTTTCGTGGGTTTTGCGATTCGGTTCAGGTAGGCAAAAAAGCACTTATTCAGTCTCACTTTCAAGCAAACTTTAGAAAGACTTCCACAAAGTAATATATTGTGTTTTTTTGATAACGCACAACAATACCACAATATTGTTGAGCAAGCTTAAATCCGATTTTCTAAGGACTGCAGCGAGATGTGAGACTGGGTTAGTTTTTTCAAGTAAAAATGACAAATTTTGACTTTTTGACTGATTACTTTGTTTAGATGAAAATGTAACTTCCTTTCTTGAACGTTTGAAGTACAATGTTACTCTTTTGCAATGCTAAGATAAGGACAAAAGCGTTAACTCTCATCCTGCCATGAATTGTTTCGAGTTTTTTTCTTCCTTAACAGAAGCATTGGACAGATTCATGAAATCACTAGTAACAAAAAGCTACGTCCGGTGGTAAAGGAGTGTATATTTTGCTGTGCAGTTTTCTCTTGTTTGTCAGAGTAAATCATCTTGAAAGTTGAAGGTACACGTTTCATGCGGTTTCAACATATACGCTGTTTGGGACGTTGTGTGCTTGCACTCTTTCTTCGAAACAACACGTGCGTTTGCTTTGGTAAACTTTAACACTCTGTTGTACAGGTTGCCTGGACAGATTATTTTGCGTTACATACAGCTATAAACGCAAAAACAACAAAAATGTTGCTGTCATTAATGCGTGTTCGCAATATCACATACTGCACACACGTTTCTACGCCTAAACCATCTAATGTGAGCCGCGTGATAATTGCTTCAGCGGGAGCTGTAAGTAACAAAACTGTGCAACCAAAAGTAAAAATTAGCTGTGCGTTTTGAAAGCAAGAAAGCCAAGAATGTGTTTTCCAAAATATGAATAACGTTTGCATAGCAAAAAGCGCCCAGAAAAGTTGCCCGATTCGGGCAAAACTTACAGCACCCAGCCACGTTGGGAATGACGCAAAGACCTTAAGGTTACCATTTCCCTCATCATATCCACGAAAAACTATCCCGCGATTTTGTGTTGACCATGGAGCCGAAGTTGCCTTTCCCCCACTCATCGGCCCCGGTTGGGGGGCTGCACCGCATACGGCCAACAAACCGCTACTTGTGTCCGTTGCAGAAACGCTGCCGCCCGCATCGTCTCAAACACGCAAGGGATTCATTTTTTAAGATAAAACCATTTTCGCCGTCAAATCGCGTTGGCCTGTGCGGATTTCTACAGACGGTTATTATTTCCCAAATGAGTGTGATCACCAGGCTCATGCTTCCAACGAAAAGCTTATATAGGTATCGGCTTCTCCTGTTCGAAGCTGTTTCGGTTGGTTTCGCGTACCGGAGCCACATATGCCTTGGACCACACTTACGATATCGCGTTTCTATACGTTTCCAATAAGTAGAACGCAGTTTAGTTACGAAGCGTCACTTTTTAACATCAGTCCAAAGATTTCATTTGAAAATGTAATAGTTTTTATTATCAGTTTAAAAAAAATAGCATAAAACGTAAGTGTGAAAAATGGACGATATTTTTATTAAAATATTTTTTTCTCGGCTTGTCAAGTTCAAAATATTTTTACTCAAACACAAATAAGTTTCTGATAAGTTTTTTAACATTGTCAGAAGACGAATTCATCACAGCTTGTTAGAAGTAGATACAAGCATCCAAATCATTGGTTTTCTGCTTGCATAGTGGCATACCTTGCGGAAGCTCGAAACGCCAATATGTTTTCGTATACTCTTGTACATATGCTTGGAATAAAAAACCTGTATAGATGTTTTTCAATTTCAATTCTACTTTTGGGTCTTCTTCGTGATATAAAGGTTTGTTGTCGAGTTCTTTCTTCGAAAAAAACAGCTTGAGAAGTTTAAATCGACACACAGTTATTCAAACCCAATTCAGTCGAGGAAACCTTTGTCAAACATAGGTTTAGAGGAAATCTTTGTCAAACATTTCAAAACGTTTGGCTGCGATACATCTCTTGAACCCAGACTGACCTTTGAAACACCGTATTTAAATAGTAAAACAATCCAAAAAGTAAAATAATACCAATAACCTGAAAAGTAATACCTCAAACCTGAAACATCCATCTTGTTACTTTTATAATTCGTTACGGGTAGATTTCTTGTAGAAGCATTAGTGGCCAAACGTAAAACACATTTCGTTTTTCTGGCAGCGGGAAATTAAGAAAAACTTCTAACCAAAGAAAAAACTGAGGTAAATACAGGGCAAAAAGTCTTTCACATGCTTCTCAAAAACGCCACGGCATGTGGCCGGAAGTAGTTGGCAGTGCCACAAAACAACCTCGATATAGTAAGAGATGTTTGTAAATGATTTGACCGGTCAAGGTTCACCTTTATCAAAAACAGGTTCTTTAGCATCCGGTAATATTTCTTTGGCTATTTGGTTTTGCGCATCGCGATCAATCTGCGCCTCAACTCACTGTAGAGTTTCTGCAAAGCGCATAACTACCAGGTAGCCATACGAACAGTACAAGGCACTTCTCGGCAGTGATCATGCATATTAGATTAGGATCGTATGCACTTAACAGAACAACATTTCACTGAGGTATGACACATTCCAGTCAAAATTATGAGAGTATAATGTTTTGCCTTCGCGTATGCCCTGGCAAACCACTTACACCTATGTAACAGGACGAGTCTGCCTGCCACGTGCCATCGACGTTGCGATCAAGGGTGGCGTGGAAGTAGCAGGGGGAGGTGGCGACGTAAAGTTTCAATCTGCCCGGATGTTTTTCATCTGAGCAAACTGAGCACCACGCCACGCCCTGTTTGAAAATAGCGTGGACTGAGTTTTATGGGCAAATTGCGTGTGAGCTATTTTAACTCGGGGATGGATGCATGAGAAAATAGCGAAGGGAACTCACCTGTGTTTTCCTGTGGAGAACCATCGTCTCGTACATCATCAATTTTACTTTCACATCGATTTTTATAAGAACATTATCGTTAAAGTCTACTCGTTTTTTTGAATACAATCAATCGTCAACGGATCCTTTAAAGTAATTCTGCGAAATACCTCCCAGGCGCCTTGGGAAGTGATAGACCATTACCGAATGTGTGTCGTCGTATTCCTTGTAACCGGTAGTGGTATTGGTTGTTGTTGAAAAACGCTGTTTACCTTGCTCGCACATTATTCGCTGCGAATGGATATTTTTCTTGCCACAGGCAAAAGCACGCCTACAGTTTTATGGGCACCAACGCTATCAAATAATTTGACAACTAGGACAAAGCAACAAGGGACAGCCGACGGTCGAGTGGGTCAAAGATCACGTACGCCCGCGGACATACTCGCATACGCATACACCCCAGATACGCCCCAAATCGCGTACAACCCAGAACGCAATCTTATAAGCAAGGCGCGGTTTACCTAAACCCAGCTGCTAATATTTTTTCCTGTGTTCTGTGCTTGAACTTTGGAGAGGTGCAACTCACAACCTTACACTACAGAGATTGGCCATACACCGATCAAACTGAACACCTGATGGTCTATTGGTGTCTGACGCACGTTTTCAGGATTTCATGATGCGATTTTCGAAAGACAATCTGAAGCAAAACTGTTGCGAGACGAAAATTGCAGAGCCGGATAAAATGACAAGAACTCAACCATGGTAGAGAGTGTTTCAACGAAACCTTAATCTTTGCGTCAGAGAAACAATTCGAAACAAGCTTATGCAGATGATTACATATAAAGCAATAGTCAACAGTTTAAGCGCGTACGTAGAAAATAACTTCCACGTATCTTATCAAACAAGCTTTTTGTCAACTATACACAAGACGGGAACTGAGAAGTTGATCAACACCTTGTTGTTTCTGCCTAGGCGTTTGTTTTTCATTACATGCAGCGATAGTCACCTTTCACGAATCAGAGTGATGTAGCTTTCTGATGAAGCAAGTTTTACTGCGTTTTCAGAAGTTTGCAGAGATGGTTGCATCCAAAAGTCATTTTAATATCAACGTCTTATGATTACGTCTGCACGCTCGAAGATTTCTGTTATTTTCGTACCGTAGGATTAGTGGATTGCCGTTTTTATACAACATTAATTGAGGAAACCGAACCTGCTTTTAGTTCTATATTTTTCTCAATCGAATAAGTCCGACTCACGAACCTTTTTTATTCTTGTGCTCATTCTCCTTTTCTTGCGAACTGCCCCTATGTGAAGAAATATGGTTTTGCCCACTGTCACAGACGAACATGATACCACAACATAACGTTGATTCCAGACACCACCTAGAGAAATGCAAGGAAGGAGCTCCTTTGGTGAACTAAAACGCATTTTATTTCTGGCCAACGTTACGGCAGTATTCAGCTACCTGCCTTCATCAGGGCGAAACAACTTGTAATAATACTACAGTTAGCATTTCCATCCTGTGTATCTCCCGCACTAACTACGAATGCATCGGCTAATACCACGGAGGTCGCAGCACCAACGCGTAAATTTCTCCAAGTCAGGCGCAGCGTAGCGGACAGGCCAACAAGGAACCAAAACGATCACAGCAGTACTTTGACAAGCACGTCAAAAACCCGACGAGGGTTGCCCTAGCCTGAGGCTCACTCGTCACCCAAGGACCAGTTAAAATTCCTCGGGCTCGACCTTCATAACGTCGTACTCTACTTGGCCGAAGTCAGCCGGGCGATAACATCGCAGCTGCCAACGGAGCAACGGTGCGAAATTGGTGTCTCTGCGGAGAGGCGATCGGTCAAGCCAAACAGTGGCACGGGACACTCGCAGGTTACTGCGACTTTACTACTTTCTCGTATTCGCTTTGCCAGTGTCTTGCTGTCCCTATGTTTTATTACTGCTGTCGGGTAGTGGGGTCGTAAAAGTGCCCAAACTCAATTTAGTTCCTCTGTACACCTTCTGAATTGCAAGCATCCACGCGCCGATGGCGGCTGGGCCACAAAGGAGATTTTCCGAAATCAAAAGGTTCACGTCGTCGTAAACTATATGCACAACATAGATTCGGCGCGTACAGCATCGTAAGGTTCGAAGCATTTGAGCCACTTTAAATCGATCCACAGTGTGATTCCAAATCTTGCTCGGAGAGCTGTTCTGCATGATCTTTTTTGCATGATTTAGCCACAAACTATGACCGCAATATTATCATTTTCAGGATAAAAAAAGGAAAGCGTCTTATTGCTGAAATACACTACTTTCGATTTAAATTGAGACAGTCGTTGCACTTCTGCTGACTGCTGTACTCCGTCACCAGCTAAGTCAGCAGACCATCTAAAAAATGCCTCCGAAACGCTCTGTTTTACGCAGAATGGAATTGATATATTTGCAAACGATGACGTTGAAAGCCGAAAAAAACCGTCGAGGTGTTTCCACGATTTCAGCGTTGCTACTGTCGCTTTTACGTTCTTCGCCAGGCGACCAGAACATGGTTTACGCCAAAAACGCGTCAACAGAAACGACATCGAGTGTCGACAAACAATCTGCCGAGTCTTCACAGCCACCCATGCCACAACAGTTTGACAACATTAAGACTGAAATCATCGTTTCGCTTCCTTTGTTTCTTGGCGACCGGCGGCAAGCGCTTTCCTGGAGAAATTATGCGACAGAGCGTCAAGTGCTTTACGGCAGCGGTTTGTTTAGTTTACCAAGAACCCGGCTAAAGCCGACGTGCTACTAATAGGCAGTAACTCACCTGCAAGTCTATTGCATCTATGAAACGTTCGCTTGCATTGTGAAATTAGCAAGAAAAAACTTGCGTGGTAAGGTTTATGTCAAACGCTTCTCAGTGAGAAAATGATGTGATTTTATATAGAAGTTTTTTTTCGAGTCCGGAAGAAAAAACTTCCAAAAACAATAACAAATACATGGAAAACATCGTTCAAAACTGGCTCGTTGGTTTATCTGTATTGACTTCATAGCGACATTGTTTAAGACGTGCAACAATTTTCAATCGCATTCCGTCATGCTGCATGCTCACTTTTCACTGGCTCGACACAAGATGACTCGGCTACGTTTAACTGCCGTTGTTAAAAAGGTTATAAAAACTTGGTTTATGAACCTGGCAAACAGCTATCTCACTACAGAACCAGAAATCTGCTCATCATCCGCTAGCTGTCAGGTCGACGATTCCTGTTCTGTTTTCAGCAGTGCAATACTCATTCTCTATTTAAAGTGGAGTTATTTACGCACTGACCGACATCAAAATTACTTTTCACCGACAAAAAGAGAAATCGAGCGCATAAAGCAGTAGGGAGAGAAGTTGAAAAGCGGGAATGGTCACCACTGCCGCTTTATTTAGTCAGCGTGAAGCTAATCCGAACGTATGGGTAGTCAGCAATCATAAAGGAAACCGTGAAGTGAATCGCATCAAGCATGAGCTGGAGAGACGCGCTACCGACTTTGTTCCTATCTTCCGTCAACCTTTCCGTCAGTTTGCAAAAAGCGAACAGCCTTACCACAAATTTTCCATAGCACCTGTACAAGCGCTCAGCCCCAATGGTGGAATCTGGTGGTGCATTTTGGCCAAAATCCCGCAGTTTCAGTTTCAAGCCTTTTTGGCCTCGTTGAAATGAGAACCAATCAACATGCCTGTCGGCCTTGTGCACTTTCCAATATGTCATCTGACTGAATCAAGGGCAGTATTTTGTAAAAACGTCATTGGAAGTGCAACATGCCACCGAACCTATTGCATCTGTTCTTTGACAAACATGAAGCCGTTTTCTTAAATGCAAAACGTAATTTCGATTTTCATTCCACAAGGTAAGCCATGTATGATATCCCGAAATCCGAAGGTTATTAGTTACACTACCAAAAAGCCAAGAACATTGTTTTGTTCATAAAGATCTGTCAGCAGATAGAGCCCACAAAACATCGCACCTTTGCTGTCAGTTTTAAAGCTGCATTTCATTTCGGAGATGCCAAATGCAACCCATCAATTTAAAGCCAGCAGGATTCGGTGTCATTCACAGTTGGCACGACGTTTATTGTGGACTATAGTATTACAGCGAACCAGTGAAAAACTTCCATCGCTTTTATGTCCCGAACACGCCACAGTCGTTTCGTGCGTTTGGTAAATAGTAAACTCGTTTCCGTCTCAGAAACTACTACTGCTTAATTCATTCGTTTATTCGCGCAGCTTCTTATTTGCTGCTCTGTCTGCTCAACAAGTGACATTCTCTTGAACTTTGGAAACGCATCAACGGACTGTCGAGCCGCGAGAGCAGTTCTTCGGTAGACATTTTCGCAAATAGCCGAAGCTTTTCGACGCCCTCATTCTCGAAAGCTGTCGCAACCATTTCCACACGACCAGTTTGTTGAAATTCTGCCGCCCATGCCTGCAAATGGGCACTGTGGGATAAAGTTTGCAAAGCGGCGTTTAAATACTGATTTTGCCACAAGTGAATAAATAGTAAAAAAATCTTTCCACCCTCTCTTTTTCTTCAACTCTCGATCTTCGCCCTTGCCGTTTTCGCTTCTCTATACAGCAGCCATATTTCTAAGACTTGCAGAGCATGGCAATGCATACATTTTCATGGTAGGAACGGAAAAGCTCACAATATAGAACTGCCTACGAGCTCTCAACTGCATTGAAATTGACTTTGACATTGAGTTGCCAACAAATTTTGTGAACACCTGAACAGTTTTTCAAAATTTTTCTATATCGTTGCTGCGTTGTCCTCATGTTGTCCAATGTCCTTCTCAGGCATCGCCAGAATTTGAGTTGCGACAATGACAATCAAATGATTTTTCTTTTTGGACTATTTCATTGCTATTTTAGTGGCTATCCCATCGCTTGCATACTTGAAGCTGTGCCAAAAAACATCAGAAGCAATATACAGCTTCATCCATGCTATGATGTGGGATCAAGCAAAGAAGGATAAAGCGATGTGGAAAAAATCTACAGTTTCCAATTTTTTCGGAATAATTTTTGGTCTTTCAGCAATGCAACCACGTCAACAATAAGTCAACGAAGATTTTTTTGGTATCAACGCTGAAAAGGTTTATTTGGGAAGCTGTCGCCGTTACCAAGACCGTGATGAGGAAAAGGACTACTTTTCACCCTGTTTGAATCTTACTTGATATTTAATCCTGTCAATAGCTAAAGAATTGAGGACCTGGCAAATATTTTCAGTTCAAACATGTACAGGAAGATGCCACACAATCGATAAAAAATCGCTTTGCGAATTCTACAGTAGTTACGCGGGCAAACAATAATCACGAAACATATAGGCTGACGTTAACGAACTGCGAGTACATAACTGCCTGTTGCAACCACCACTGCGTGTTTTACAGCTTGAAGTCTGCTTAAGAAGTTTTCTACAGGGAGGTGAGAGCTAAGCTCAGATTTCTCTGATCAATTTGTGTGCAAAAGAACAGGGGAAGTCCTCAAGTGCACTTATGCTGTTGGCTCAGAAGCAATTGCTACGTAAACGCTGTGCTCTAAAGCTTTGCTTGTGATTTAATAAAGAAAAGGTCATGTGCTAACCGAAGCGAAACAATACATTGAATACGGTAGTACAAGACAACGCGTTTGCAGGTACTGTCTGTTTTGAATTTCAATTGGCCGTGAGTCGCGACTTCCTTGTTTTTTCTTAATCTGTAGCTGAAAAGCGGCGGGACGCTTTGAAGCAAGAATCGTAAACTGCCACGAAAAAAAACAAAAAATCGAAACTGACACAAGTACGGAAAGGTTTTGAATCTGCAAAGACGTCAAAAAAACAGTTATGTGTGCTTGTCGATAATGTCATGAGCCAACTGTTTTCGTTTATTATAGTGAACGTTTGTCAGTGGCGTGGGGTTCACACGCAGCTTATAGAGATAATACGCAAAATGCGTTTTGTCACATTCAATACGTAGATCAGTGTTTTGGATAATAGACGTAATTTTTCTTTATCTTGCCAAAGCTTGTGATTGGATACCTTTCCATGTCATCTTTACAACCGTGAACGTGAACATCGTGGAACTGGGTCTGCTTGTCTATATGCTCTTCAGTTCGTACTAGTACAGTATACTTTGTTCTCAGAAAGAAACATTAACGGTTTCGGCAGTCGATTAATCGCTTAACAATTCAACAGCCTCAGTTTAGTTCATTCATGCTGTAGTTACGATCATATAGCTTAGTAAAAATCAGCCCTATTAAATCATCCACACACTTATGATGGAAAGCGGAGACACAGGCGTTGTGCAGAAATACGAAGTGGGCTTTCTTTGTCAAGACAAAGATTTGATGGTTACAGTCAACGTAGTGAAGAAACGTTACTGATGAAAATTTACAAAAAATTATTACAAAAACGTCAATATTTTGGTTCCACATGAAAAATTAAGGGAATGCAGTTCCTTTGAAAAGGTTTATAGGATAAATTTCTTTTTCGAGGTGTCACGCCACACCTTTGAGGGGGGGAGGTTGTGGCTGGTCAAGTCTAGCTGTGGGCAATAACTCTTTTTTAAAGGAATGTTTGAAGCAACAGTTACTTGTAGGTAGTTTGTAGTGACCCTTTCGGCAATAGAATGTTTAACAACTGGTGGAAGCAAATATGTCATTTGCCGCTATGTGAAATACTGTGTGAAATAAATATGTCATTTGCCGCTATGTGAAATTCTATTTGAATAAGAGCTGATGATGCCTACTTTGTAGGCGAAATATATACTCTGTAAGATCTTAGTGTCTGATTCTGTGCTGAGAAAGGATTTCTTTTAATAGACACCGCTATGTGAAACGTTGACACTGCTTTTTTAGGGAAGAGAACCGCAAGTTAACGGATGTGCATTTGCCCACTTCAGATTATGCAGGATGCCCCATGGCGATGAATAGCAACACCTCAATGCGGCACTACCACCAAATTTCGTTCGCCGCGTGATGGTGCATGCTTAGCTACGTGGAAGTTGTCTTGCGCAGACTCACGGCCTATATCGCAGTGTTTAGCAATAGAGCGCAAAAATGCTGATCATGACCAATCGCAGGGTAGGCGTTAGTTGGTACGCGCAGGCAATGCAGAAGAGTAGCAAGCAATACGGAAGAGTTACGGAAGAGAATAAACACTGAACCGACCACCAGAAATCACTGCAATTCCTCGTTATCACACAGAAGCGCTACGTCATAATGGGAAGAAATCAAAACTCGCAAAAACATGAGACATTTGAAGTGAGCGAAAAAAAGACGTTAAAATGAAAACGTGCATTGTTGAACAAATGCATGCAAATGTTTGTAATCTAGGTACCACACGTCTTGACGAAACAGGCAACTTAATGCGGATAAACGATTACATTTTTGTGGATGTAAAAAATCGATGGCGTTGTTATAGGTCAGGGACACAACCTGCGGCCGTGCACATGTAATTCAAAATGTAAGTTATGGTGGCCGTGCGTGAAAAAACTCTTTGTATGAGGATACTTAGCAGAAAAATGGTCGAACAGACGCGTGGGAGCAGGCTGGGGACAGTGTGTGGAAGCAGAACAGAAGCAATGCAAAAAACAGAAGCGTCTTGAACTCACTGGCAGGCGTGATTCATAAAAGTAAGCTTAATCCGGCCAGCAAAAGAGAAAAGGTTGTGCATCCCTGTTGCAGGTGACGCGCAGACGTTACCAGTCTGTATATTTCTGTTCCATGGCATGACTGGAAGGCACAATGCACCTTGGCTAGCAACAGGTACGAAACAAATAATTTTTACTGCAGGTACACACTATGCGAAGGTGCCTCTGAGCTTGTTCGCTGCACAATAAACTTATTTCACTTGCCTTTGAAAGTCATTGTCGTCCTTCGAGAAGACATGAAGCAGTACTGTAGTCTGTACAAAAATATTCGCCTTGTTCAGTGAACTCAGCACGCATACCATGTAGTCAAACATCTGTTGCAGCAGCCTATTTCTAATTTTCTGGACAAAAATATACATCTACTGTGTCTTTACAGTTAAAAACAATTTCGAATTTAGCAGGTAATTCACAACAAATATTCAGAATGCGTTGACGATCATTTAATGCTAGAGCCAAACACAGATATTATCAGCCATTAGTAGGTGATTCACTAAAATATTTCCAATAGTGCATCCCGCTACGGTTGAGCTCGGCTCAATTGAGAGTTCATCAAGACAAACAGCAAATCAAAATGTACTTCAAATTCCCTTATACTGTACATTACCCGGTGGTCATAGTAAAGAAGTCTGAAAAGCAATTGCTCCACTTTACTTGCGTGATCTGGTTCCTACACCAGCTTACCAACTTTTTTGTTATAGGTGCGCATTAAGGAGTTTTTTTTGCACAGAAGTTGTGGTTTGTTCTGGCAAATAGACACTTCCCAAAATGCTGAAAACACTTTGGCATCTTTATTTAAATGCCTCGTTTTTTGACAAAAAATGCACACACTGCAGTTCCGCGCTGTAACTTAAAACAAAACTGGTTATGAGTGGTTGTTATGAATAGTGAAATGTACGATAAATGTCATGCTTATACAATGTAGCGTTGCAGCAGTTTTTTTCAAAACTGAGCAATAACAGAAAATAATGACGAACAACACATCTCTCTATTTGAAGCACACAGATACTGACAAATGCTACAAAGCGCAAGTGAATTATAAAAAGCTGGGATACAAACTGTATTAGATGTATTATTATTGCAGTAGTTAGAGAAACTATATTGTAAAATTTTCGAAAATCTCCTTTTTGGGCAGGAATATATTTTCCAAGCAAAATGCTGTAATCCCCAGATTTTTTTGCCTTCGCTACGCATGTTGAGAAGCAGTATTTTCGTTATTAAAAACGCTGCATGGGGACAAGCACGGGAGATAATAGAAAGCAAAAGAACACAACCGTAGTAAAACTGTAAAGCGAAGTAAAGCAGCATATCATTTTGTTGAAAGTATGATCACAAAGCCAAAGACACTGGTTTTCAAACGGTGGGCCATGGCTCAGCAGTGGTAGCGGTAGGCCATGACTCTTTTTCAGTGGGTCACAGAGCTTAGCATAAATCAGAATGAAAGCATTGTGAGACTTGTATAATGATATCATTATGTTCAAATAGGATAGACAAACAGCAAAAAAATCAATCTCAATACTACGTTTGTGACATAACTCCTTCTTAACAATGCTAGCTGGAGCTGTATTTACGAGAATCGCTATGGCATAGCATTTGTAATTGTTATAGTACAGCAGCTAATGCTAAGCTGAAGCAGAACCGTCGCCAGAAAGTTTTCTATAGGGGGGCTTTGCGTTTCTGCGGGAGGTCTTGACATTCTAAAAATGACAAAATTCAACTGATTCATAGTATTTCATGTTTCAATTTGGGGTGGGCTTGGAGCTTTGTTTGGGGGACTAAGCCCACCGAAGCCCCCGTGGCGACGAGACTGAGCTGAAGTTATAGAAGCATTAAATCTATAAAATTAGTAGCTTTGGGCCGACACACCAATATCTTTCCTAGTTGAATGGGCCATGAACAGACAAAGGTTGAAAACCCCTGGACTAAGACAAAACAGACCTTTTAAAATCATAACATGATGTACTGTAGGTTCTTCTTGTTTCTGTGAAACGTTTCTGTAAAGCGATTGGTATGGAAGTTCATTTCAAATCCTAGAATTTTTGTGTTTTCCCAGTCTATTTCATAGCCGCAGGCCCGTAGCCAGGTTTTAAGGTTTGGGGAGGAAAAATACGTTTTTAGGAGGGCAAGATTTTTGTTTTTCTTATATGTTTAAAACAAACTGTGACAACACAAATCAAAATTTGGGGGCACAAAAATATTCGAGGGAACTGCCCCGAATGGCCCCCGTGGCTACGGGCATAAATAGCCGTTTTCTAAAACATTCTAGATCAGGGATGGTTTGCATCTTTCGGGGTCTGAGAGGCCTACGGAACCCGATGCAGCAAATCAGAAAAAAAACAACTGTTTGTTTGTTTTTATTAACCATTCTGTCTACACATATGTTGACTATGTTGACTAGTTGGTGACCTTGTGGTTAGTGCGTCCGATTCGGTGGTGTTAGGTCTGTAATTCGTCTGTAGGCCGAGTTTTACCAAGACCTTGCAAACTGGTGTACAAAACGGTATAAAGAAAGGTGCTGGAAAGTCTCTCTCAAGTCCGGTATGAGAGAATTCAACCCTCTGTGAAGTCCAATTGCCTTGCCTGCCTTGCCATCGGAACACTCCCATTGGCCTAGCTGAGGCGTAGACCACAGTCTCACCTTACTCCGCCCGGCGTGGTTGTGTGTTATCTTGTTCACTGTTCGTGTGCCCATACATGCATTAGTGTAAGTATATTGTACGTGTGTTCGAGCTTTGTCACCGACCCAGTGACTCCATCACTGGAAACGACACAGTTGTAGGTTCTATGTCAGGGGTCACCAACGTGGTACCCGCGGGCACCAGGCCCATGGAGGCCGCCGGTGGGTCTGTTCTAAAAATTACATTAGCAAGATCAATGTCTTCACATTAGCGAATATCAATACTACAATAATTAAAGGTAAATTGAGCAAATTTTTTATTTCAGAAGTTGTGCATCAAACTAGTAACCCTTCGCATTAATCAGTGCACAAGAAGTTGTTCGCAGTTTCAAAAAGGTTGGTGACCCCTGCTCTATGTGTTGCACAACGCCCAACTTTATACATAGCCCACTGATGCGGTTCTAATGTTTGCCTACCACTAGCAGGCGCGGATTTACCATCAGGCTAAAAGGGGTTAAGCCTAGAGCCCCGATTTCGGGGGGCCTTAACATTTTGAGAGTAAGGACAATTTCCAGCATTTCTATAAGCAATATATTTGTATTTCTTGTTTTGGTTCAACGTACGTTTTTTACTATGCAACTAACAAAAGATCTCTATAGAAGAATGAGCGCGAAGGATTGAAGTCAATGACGATGAGCATTCCCTTTTTCTGGCGCTGAGAATTGGTTATAGTTACATAGAATGTGTGGAACAAAACGCCTGAATCCATTTTTCAGATTACACGAGGCCAGTGAGGTACTCAATAAATATGTAATGGGAGTGTGGTCAAATAATTTCACCGCTGCCTTTTTCGTTAGTGTCATTGTGACTTTTTTTGTTCCTGACAATGCCGTAGTAGCCCAACTCTGACCCCAGAAATGCTTACAGGGGCTCCCCAAAGGTGATTTAAAAAAACTATTTCGACATTACGGCACATCCCGAGGCCAAATGGCCTTCACAACAAAATATCCCAATTTTTTGTTATTTTATTTCACTATTTTTTTAGTTCCATTTTTGGGCACAATTTCGACAGAACCGTCGCCAGAAATCTTCAGTTCCATCTAGAATCTGTTTGGCTGAAAAAGGTGATGCGGCCTATAATCAAAATTTCATTGGTCAAATAGTCTATTAACGCCAAGAATGCTGGCGTTTCAACATTCCTAACCTAACTACACTGAATGGCCGAAACATGATTTCATGAAGGCTTCGACATGAAGGTATACTCTGGTAAAGCGACAGGGCCAGGAAAATCAAGAAATAAAAACAACAAAAATGGTAACCTTAAAAGTATTAAAGTGAAGTTGATAAAGTATTGAGGGCATGACTTGCTACCCCAAACAACAGCACGTTAATGCTAGACTTGTAAGCACCCTAGTTAGGCAAGTTCCATTTTAGCGCCCACCCGTCCTGTACAGAGATCCTTACTCTACATATCATCACAATGTACATTGTGGAAATTAGAAGGAAGTTTTTGTACATTAGAAAAGTTGATTAGGTGAATAATATATGAAATTGAAATTAATAACAAAAGTATTGACCCTATGCAGTAAACCTGAAAGTGTTGTGTGAACGTTTGTTTCATTCACTTTCATCATGTTCATTCACTTTCACTTGGTGGACGTTAGTCATGTTCAGAACCACATAGTTGTATGTTTCTTGGCTCTACTTTAACGCCCCCTTTGGCCTAGCACCCTAGGCAGCCGTCTACTTTGACTGAAGGTAGCGCCGGCACTGATCAGGCGATGTTATTCCAAGTAACAGCGGCAGGTACGCTCCGTCTATAAATTACAGGACAGAAAAGGATACGGATTGACACAAACTTCACTGATTTCTAGTGTTTCATATTTCAATTTGGGAGGTTGAAGTTTTGTTTGGGAGGGTGAAGGTCTGAATTTTGGGTCCTGTCTGTTAGCGTGGGTCCCCGATTGGGAGGCATGATGGGCGGCTGACACGGCCCTGGTTCCAGATATCCAGGGAATTCAGAATAAAGTAATATGTTTATGAATTGGAACAACTCGTTCTGTGAATGTAGCAAGCACGTATATGATTTGTATGACATCAGTCGTCGCAAACCTTCAAGAGGGGCCCCCAATTTAAAATAGCCTAGGGCCCCGAAAATGAAAATTCTCCCCTGACCACTAAGGTTTTGTCAGTCTGTTTAAGTCTAATTTGTCTACGATCCTGGCTTTCTATGTTACATTCTGCTTTCTTCAACGTAGGCTAATGTCTGTTACTGTCATGACGAGGAACAAATTATATAACGAGCCGTCGTATTTTTTAGTTTTTATTGATTTCGTCGCTCTCTGGCCAGATGGCCAATTTTTGTTCATATGTGAATGGATGGTAGTATAAAATAAACATAATGAACTGACAGTTGTATGGGATTACCTTCCAATTTTAGGTTGCTTTAACCAGTGGTGGACTTAGGGTGGGGGGACCTATGCAAGGCTGAAAAGGAGGCTTTCAGATGACGTCATCATACTTAGTCAACCGTGATAAGACCTTTTGATCAAGCCAATGATATTGTAACACGGTCTTTCATGGTCATTGATCAAGCCTAGGAAAGGGATATGTGGGCCACCCAAGGATACGTTACTGAGACTACGGCATGACTGACAACAGAAAATGCAAAAGAGTATTCATGATACACAACTTTAAAAACACTGAAAGTTAAGACAAAGCTAGCAACACATAAAAGTTAAGCGACAGCAAGCTGGCATCGCCCCCACTTCTCTAGTTTTACAGTTGCTGTTGGGGCCTCTTTGAAATCAGATAACTTACAAAGTACAGTTTCTGTTAGGGGTCCCTTTGAAAGCAGAGTACTTACACATTACAGTTGCTGTTGGGGGTCCATTTGAAAGCAGAGCACTTACACGTTACAGTTGCTGTTGGGGGCTCCTTTGAAAGCAGAGCATTTACACATTACAGTTACTGTTGGGGGCCCACTGAAAGAAGAGCACTTACACATTACAGTTGCTATCCTGGGGGCCAGTTTGTAAGCATAGTACTTACACAATGCAGTTGCTGATGTGGTCCCTTTTAAAAGCAAAGTACTTACACAATACAGTTGCTGTTGTAGGCCCCTTTGAAAGCAGAGTGCTTACCCGTTACAGACGCTACCGGGTGCCCTTTGAAAACAGAGTTCTTGCTTACACATTGCAATTGTTGTTGGCGGACCTTTTGAAAGTAGAGTACCTGCACATTACAGTTGGTGATGGGGGCTCCTCTGAAAGCAGAGTACTTGCACACTGTAGTTGCTGTTGGGGACCCTTTTGAAAGCAGAGTACTTATGATCTTCTTCGGAGTTTATTGTATGAGTGGATAATAAGTTTTTCACCAAAAATAAGAACATTTATGCGCGAAACACCTCAATGGGGGACCCCTAAAAAGGGGGGTCCGAGGCGAGTGTCTCGTTCACCTTCCCTTTAAACACACCACTGGCTTTAACATCTCTTCCTCTTGAAAATTTCTGACCACCACTCTGGTATCCATTACATTAAAATGCATTTCCGATGTATAGGCCACGGTAAGGTCGTTCGCGCAACGCAAAATTTCTGCAGGTTATTGCACGTTTATGAAACAGTTTTCACAGTGAAGTTAGCCATGTAGAACAAGCAGCAAGCACGAATGTGCAGTCGTTAATACTTATCAGCAGTCGTTCATATTAGCAGCAAGAAGAGAAGACCAAAAACGTGTGCTTCCCACCTCGTTTGGACAACAAGATCTTGAAACAAGGTAAATAATTTTGCGCGTATTTAGACTAACCGCAATGTTCTTGTTTATTGGTTACAAATAGGTGCCGCCATTAAACGTTTTGTTAAAACTCCAGCGGTCATCGGAATGTAGCTTACGTAATGACGAAAATACGCGATTTTTAGAAAGACACAGAACGCTGTAACGGCTTTTGGCAATTTTTCTCAGCCCTTCAGCAAGCGTCACGGCACACCAACCTTATATGACGTACACGTCACGCCTTATTACCGTAAGTGACGTAATTAATACATTCGTGATGTGGTTCATCGCAAAGCCAAGAGCGGCATTTATTTGAGTGGAATTAGTGACACTGACAACAGACCGCTACAGAATGGAAACGTTTGTTTTGCTACAGCCTCGCTTTTAATGAGAATAAATTGCAAAACAAACTTTACCGAGAAACCTAGACCTACGGCACATGCTGTCGTTTTGCTTAGGGTTAATTAAAACAGCGCTTGGCCACTGTGGCAAACCTTTGAATTTTTTTGCAACTTGTAGGCTGGTAATTGTTTCAAATTTACTCTCACGCTCAATTTTTCGAGCAGCCTTTTTTCGCTTTGGCTTAAATTACGGATTTAAATCGCACGGGCATCTTAACAGTTGACAAACTTTTCATATGTTGATGCGTTTTACATTTGGATCATTTTTCGTAGCAAAGAAGTTCGAGTGATGATTACATCAAACGCTTATTTTCAAAAGTTCTAAGGGTTTTAAGTTGGCGGTGTCTATTGTTACTGCGCTATGCTTTTGGTTTGATTGTAATTGACATTTTCATCAAATTTTAGCTGTATTTGTTTATCCAGCAATGAAAAACAACCCGCAACAAAACAATTTCATTTCGCAAACCACTAAACAGCGTAATTCAGTTTGGCGATGTTGCCAGTTTCGAGCTGGGGACTGTGACGCACCAAGTAGTTTTTGACGCGACAGACAGTAACTCATTTTGATGGATTTCATGGTGACTTCTGTTTACAAATAAAACGACTGAGAAAAAAAATCGCAGTAGAAAGATCAATGCACGTTGAACAAAAAAGAGTTCAACCAGTTGACCACCGCGCTTTCAAGAGCACGCGCGACGTCTCACAACAACTATTGTTCCCACGCTCGATCAGTCTTCAGCGAAACAGCGAGGAAATAGCTCAAGATTTCGCTTTCCAGCACTCACTCTTCAACCTCAAACCTCACGTTGAACTTCGGCCTTTGATGACAAATGGGGTTCTGTTTCGTGAGTCCATTACCGTCACATCATAATAGCTGGCGACGTCATGTTACCGGCTTTCCGTTGACACTGCTGACCCCAGCTCGTGCTGCCGCAGCATGCGGAACCTCCAAGACGAATGAAAGCAGGCCTCACGAAGGGTTGCAAGCGTGCGCCAAGAGTTATGTCACAAACTATCGAGGAAAAATCTTGCGAAAGTCATATACCTTCTCGTTTTGTATGCAGTGTTTGCAAATGCCAACTTTTATATCAAAATCTTACGGTAGTGTTTTCGGAATTTCTGCCAATGAATACTGCTTTCGACATCCGGTGTTAGTACTTACATTTGCCCCTCACTAACGTTGTTGGTGCTGCACCATTATAGAAATCTTTAACCTGCCACTGTTCACAGGTTTGAAGTTTTTTGGAAAATAAAATATGTTCATGTTTTTCTTCTTAATGTAACAAAAAGCAATGAAATGAGGTGGGCCAGGTACAGGGGCGTACCGAGGTTAGATGGCGCCCCGGGCAAGAAAGAACTTTGCCGCCCCATGTTCAAACTTAAGGTCTTTTGGAAGCAAATGTACTGCATTGAAGGAAGTACTTGAGATACTGTTGGGACTTTTCGGCGCCTTCGCAGTGATTCGGCGCACGAGCAATTGTGCCCACCTTTCGCCCTTTGCTACGATCCTGGCCAGGTAGCTGGCAGTATTTTCACCTCATACTCGTACCCTCAGGTTGAAACTGTTGTGAGTAATGGCAACCACTGTCACGACAATATAACTAATTACCGATTTTTGCATGCTGAAGTAAGAGCGTTTCCCATTGATGTCGATATATAATAGCGATATGACAAGCGGTTTAAGCAATACTGGTGATATCCGTGATATTGGCAATGCTAGACATATTATTGATATTGAGCGATATTAATAATGTCAATATTAGTGATATCCGTGATTATAACTGTGCTACATGGTACAGTGCCGTGGCATGACAGCCCCGTACCCCCCGGTCGGGGGGGGGGTCCGGACATTCGTAGGGGCCCCACAATATATAATGTATTAGTAAGTTAGAGCTGTCACTCTACCCTTGACTTTTACTCTTCTGGCTTTTGCCCTCAATGCAGAGCCGGTACATTAAGCATGTAATATCATGGTTCGTCAATTTCGAAAAAGAATTTCGGACGTTCGGACACTATAGCAGTTTTTGTAAAGTTGTGGTTACGTCAGAACAAGACCAATTGTTAATAAAGTCTTGACCTTCACCACTTAACTTCGCTGGTTACGACCTTGTGCGTCGAAATTCTCGGGGAAATTTACGTCATAATGAATGTGCTGTGGAGTGTTGTGCAATCGCTTTGTAGATGCGTAGTGCGTACAGATAGAGAGACTAGGTTTCTAGCTCAACGTTGAAAACGTTTTCGTGAAAGCTGCTTATGACAGTTTATGTAAAGTTGAAACAAAGGAAGGCTGTTGTGTGTCTGTGCAGACTGTGTTCAGACAGTTTACTTTAAAGTTTCGACCAGAAAAACCCGGGATAATCTTGATAAGTTTAACGCTCGCTTGCTCGATCTGAAAAAGCCTCCAGATTTAATCTCACTTGCTATATGTCATAATGAAGATGGATGGTGTCAGATTCCAATAAATTAGTTCTTATTAGAAGTGAAGGCAGAGGGAGTGTTGGGAAGCAGTTAGTTCTACGCACTGCTTCCACCTATCAGCTTTTGGTGAAAGCACCAAGTTGATTACATTGAGACTGGCTATTAAAATGATGAGGCTGTACAGCGACCACCAGGTGCTCTGTGATCGTCGGGATGCAAATCGCAAGCATTAATGAGAGTGTCGGTTTCACATATTGTCGTATACCAGGGGAGTGCAACCTTTATTACTAAAGCAGGGGTTCCCAACCGGGGTTACTCGTACCCCTTGGGGGTATGAGATTGAACATCAAGGGGTACGAAGATCCTTGGGTCACAAAGCAGCTTATATATCTCTTATAGAGCAATATATATCTCAAAATTTTTTTGGGGGGTACTAAGAATGCTCTGACCTGACAAAGGGGTACGAGCAGCAAAAAAGGTTGGGAACCCCTGAACTAAAGGGCTAAACGCAATTAAACAGAGTAGACCGCGGGCCTTGCCTTCGTTTCACACTGGCTGTCTAGTACTAGTGACCGGCATAAAAATCCACTTTGTTGTATTGCATTTGGCCCGCGGGCCGCAGGTTGCACACCCCTGTCGCACACTATGTTTGATGCAAGTACGGCAACTACATCAAACAGGTAAATTACATCATAATTAATTTCCTATCACTTCACAAGACGAGATGTTTGTTTCGCTTTATTGATGGTAACAACTAACAAGTAATAAAGTTAATTTTCATTTGTTTTGCATTGGCAGTTAATTAAAGTTATTTTCTCATAAGTCAGGGGCGGATCCAGCCAGTAATTTTAGGGGGGATGATTCCAGTAATATTTGGTTGTCAAATCTCATACGGGGTTCTCTACAGCAAAGAGAGATGACTGTCTATTGAAAGAAATCCTTTCTCAGCACAGAATCAGACACTAAGATCTTACAGAGTATATATTTCGCCTACAAAGTAGGCATCATCAGCTCTTATTAAGTATAGGCTACTTCACAACATTGCTGTGACAAAACAATGGACGAAAAAACGGTATTTAATCGCGAATGTTGTTTTCTGAATTGTATAAAATCTGGCTCTGTCTACATGCCAAGTTGTATGCGTCCAGAAATCAGACTTCCACTTGATCAACGTGTTTTGTGTAGTGATTGCTGTAAAAAATGTGGGCTACTAGGACTAGCCCAGGTAATCTTCTCTTATTTTGTACTGCATAGCAGCAAGATACCTTTGGTGCTTACGACCAAAGTTACACATTAGCGCAGCCTGCTATTCAGAAAGCCAGATGGAGTTAATTGTGTAGTTAGAAGAGTCTATTTTGGGGATTGTCCCAAAACAGAGTAGTGCAGTTAGTGGTTATCGATGTTAATCGTTGCGTCCACGTAGACCTCAGACCATATTTGTTAACATTTATAGGCGATTTGAGTGAGATACAAAATGTTATTAATCTAAACATGTGCCATACACCAGAAGATAACAGTCCAGACATCAGCAAGGTTTATGCAAGCGTATTTCGGCCAGTAAAAAGCCCAATGCGCACGCTTTATAAGCATATATATTTCACTTAAGCTCATGGTAAAGTTTATCAATTTGCGCTAATGAAAGAAAACTTTCATCGCGGCACACGCTTTGACCAGCCTCATGTTTGCTCCTTCGGTAATAATGTTTTCATAACTGAACGATAGGATTGATTCTGATTTCCTGCAAATAATTTTAAATTTGCATTTCATTACGACATCTCCAAATAATCGTCGTCAATTAAATAACAATAATTTACGACCCAATTCCTTTTGTTAAGCTCGTTTGACAAAATTTAGTTGGGGACTACGAGCCTATTATGGGTATGTACGGGAAAATACTTATAATTAATTCGCACAATCTCCAAACGCTTTTCATGTTGTGAATTAAAAATAAATTTTCAGAATGTCTAGCCCCCCTGCACAAACATGAAGGCCCTTAATGAAAAACTTTCTGGCGACGGCTCTGCCCAGGCCCGCAGACACGGTGGGGCATTCGGAGGCAGTTACCCCCAAATATTTTTTGTGGCCCCCCAAATTTTGATGTGCTCAGAAAAATTTGTTTTAAACATATGATGAAAACAAAAATCTTTCCCCCCTAAAAATGCATTTTGTCCCCAAACATTAAAACCTGGCTGCGGACCTGGTTCAGCCAAAATTGTTTCTGCAATTAGGGTATTTTGTTTTGAAGGCCATCGAGATGTAGCATAACATAACTTTTTTTTTACAAATCACCATTAGGGGGACCCTGTAAGCATTTTCGGGGGTGCCCAGAGTTGGGCTGATACGGAACTGAATGGGGGCCCCGCAAAAGTGCTTCCAATTGGGCCCCACCCTTGCTAAGGCCGGCCCTGCTAACATGTATTACGGAAATGAATTCTCAGTCGATGTCATGATTGATGCATGGGAACGACGATTCGTTTGCAGTTCGGTCGGTAGATATATTATTCGCTTTGCACCTGCAGAATAAAGGCATCCAACTACTTTATACAAGAGTTTAATGCGACCAATTTTAATAAACATACCGGAAACCAAACTGAGTAAGATATAACCAGGGCTACCATACCGTCCTTATTTCTAAGATTTGTCCTTGTTTTGAAGTAGTACGTCTTAGAACAGGGGTTCCCAAACTTTCTCTGGCCATGTGCCCTTTCAGCATTTCGGTAGATGAGCATGTACCCCTAAACATGGGCGCCAGAAGGTTTTTTTTTCAGGTAAGGGCCAAAAGTGGATTTTCCAGGGAGAGTGGTGCAGGAAGCGGTGGTGCAGGGGGTGAAAGCGCACCCCCAAATGTTTTGATTTGTTGAAATCCGGGAAAAATCCCTGAAAATCCGGTCAAAATACCTGAAAATCCGGGCAGAAATGATGCCCAACGTTGTTTGACTTCAGAAAATGGTGCCCAACGTTTGCAGAAAAACACACGAATCCTTTTTTCGGAGGTCACACCAAAAAGGGTTCTTTATGGGAGTAAATTGTTTGTCAAAAGCAGGGATATCTAGAAACTCCAGATATCCCTGGCCAAAAGTCACACCAAACTTTCGGGCAAGTTTGGCGGACTTCGGGAAAAATCCTTCGCACGCCCAAAAATTTGCCTGCTCCTTTTGGCCCGTGACAGCGTGGGCCCCCCCAATTGGGGGGTATGGAGTGCGGCTGATACGGCTCTGCCCCATTCAATAGCGTGTGCAGAAATTTTTGAGGAAGCATCAAGTCACAATAATAAAAATTCTTGATGTGAAACAGCAAGGCTCGAGGTGGAGAGCATGTCCCCCAGTTTCACCTTTTCAGCAGGGACTTGTGTCATGCCTGCCATACCCTAGATACGCCACTGTTGAAAGGTCAGGCGGGCAATTCCCCGCTTTCTGGCGTCCCTGCTTACCGCTATCAGCAGTCACTGCCTCGTTGCATTACCTGCCAAGAAGTCTGCGTTCAACAGTAACATGCGGAAAAACGCAATATCGTAACCAGGGTTGCCAGATCTACTTTTTGCCAAGGGACCAAATCTAGTCCAGAAAGACCCAAAAAAGAGCCAAATGCTAAGACAAGGGGCCAAAAAAAGGGCCAACCACTTTTTCCAAATTTATCAGCAGTTACAAAGTCATATGAACCCATACTTAGCAATTTATTGAATGGCAATGTTCCTCAATCACAATTGTAGCACAACAGCAAAACAAGTACGTAATGAAAGATCGTAAGACAACAACTTAATTTCCATGTGTAGCCATAAACTGAGATACATTTGCCATCCTCGATAAGTGCTGAAGCGATCAACAACAATCTGAACAAAATCAACAAACATGTGCACCACCTGAGTCCTGAATAACAGTACAGGTAACATAACTGTTCTCACTACTGCCTCTACAACTGCAGCAAGTAACAGGTATTCTGATCAACTTACTTTCACATTAACTCAGAAACTCTAAGGGTCCTAACAAGATTTTGGAAACAAAAACCTTCAAAATATAGGAATTTGGTGAAAATATGCAATCAATTAGTCAAAATAGTTAAAAAATATAGTTTCTCAGACAGGACCCAGGGTGGTCAGATCTAATTCTTGCAAGGGCCAATCTATCCTGGAAAAGGCTAAAAAAGAGCCAAAGGGCCAAACGAAATTTTTGGGGCCAGCAAGTGTTATTTGGGGCCAAATTTCTGAAATTTGGCCCTAAAAGGGCCAACCTGGCAACCCTGATCGTAACTTGAAGTGAATAGTAGAAGATTTGTGACCATGTTATTGTTACACAATAAAGACTAGCATTAGAACAAATCCCTCGCAAGTTTGGCAACCTGCCTTTGCAGGCAAATGAGCGGACATATAGCGAACTGCAAGCTCTTTACTACATGACACCAAAACTGTCAACCTGGCTGGCTTTACTGGCTCTTGTGCAGTATGAGTGTCATGCCGGCAAATAAACTCATTGCAGGAATAAAATCAACCAATGGGTATTAAGCTGCTGACGTTAGGTATTCTAGAAAATTTTGGTTCTTTGTCACAGTTTCCAGGGATGAAAATGCCTATTTTGCCCTCCCTGCGGACGCCCATGTTTTTGACGTACCACGAGTTCAAGTCTGTTTACTTGAGTTCAATGTAACAGCGCACTAAAAGAGTCATTCTTTTCGCATTTACACGTTCAGCAACAATGTTGACCTCAAATAATAACAGCAATTATAGAAACCATTCTGAATTTTATGTGTGCGCGAACAGCTGCAATAAATTTGTTTCAAGTCGATCTTGATAAATCATGAAATTGCTTATGATGCTGTTACGTAAGGGCACCTGTGCCCCCATTACCCGCCCTCTCAATAGGCAGGGAGGCAGTACCCCGTCATGCACCCCCGTTCCGGCGTCCCAGGACAAAGCTAAGGATAGTCTGTGTTTGAATGCGCAGAGTTCACTGGCAACAACAATTATTGCAGTCATATTAGAGAAATTTAATCCTTCAAAAAATAAAGCGAGTATATTGTTTACGGAAGTTAGAAACTTTCAACAGGTTAAAACAGGCATGTGCAGGGGCGCAGCCAGGATTTTTCTAAGGGGGGGGCTGAAGTTATGGAAGCAAAAGCCTTGTAAAGGAAAAATTGCTTGTGATTAGAATAGTCAAGAAAAGCACTTAATTTGTGGAAAAACAATTGAC
>Ga0210059_1001724_pt1 | contig 33340 bp, 22 predicted proteins | sample Ectturendosymbi2_FD_188042 | JGI IMG/M metagenome (GOLD analysis project Ga0210059, IMG submission 188042) | Ecteinascidia turbinata endosymbiont from Florida, USA - Sample 2 (SPAdes) (version 2) | ecosystem: Host-associated > Tunicates > Ascidians > Unclassified | place: Key West, Florida... | reverse complement strand
AAACTCATTAGAGGTAAAAGCAGGGGATTGTCTGGGACTTAAGTCTTGCAGGCCATCTCCTTGGTATAACTGACGAACCCACGTAGCTAGCCATTTAGTTATACCTAAAGCAGCTAAATGGTTAAACAACCCAGGAAGCCAAAAATTAGCTGTAAAACTTGTATTGTTTTGACGGTGGTACATCTTCAGTTTCGCAAGGGTGGTGCAACGCCGATGGTGACGTCTCAAGCACTGTAACGCAGCTTAAGTTACAGACTACGTGTAAAGAGTTTTTCGTGGTTTTGATGTTGAGCTGGTGGTAAAACCTCATTCAAATCATGGGATTGGTCAGAATACCACGCAAATGCATTTTGCTTGTGAAAGTTGTCAATATCATACAATAGCAGCTTCCTTCAATGAAGTAGTGACCTCTTGATTGTGAGGTAGGAAAAGGTAGGCAGAGTCAATTTGACATTGCTAGTTCCACATCAGCTCAGACGAGGCTGGAGACCGAGTGGTTCTGCGTTTCTGTGCATGGAGACTTGCCAGACAATAAGTAAAAGCAAAATAAAGTATATTACAGATACTCTCATAGAGAAGTAACACCAAGCAAACCTTTTTGAGTTTTAATGAAGTTGTTCTTCGGCGGTAAGTAGCACAGTTGCCAATAGCACTTTGTGGCAGTCGGCCAATTCGATTGTCTGGTCTAGATTCGAATGCCAACGCTATGTAATAAAGCTTAGGCCTACGCCACCTGGTCAACAGGAATGAGCGGACTGTCATATTTCTCGATCCAGGCCTGAATTTTTAAAACCCACTCCAAGACCAACCAAAGTCCAAAAACTTCAACAAATGGAAAGTCCAAGTCCAAATAAAGTCCAAAAAATTAACAAAAAAAAACAACTTTTTAACAACAAAAATGACACAATTCTTTTCTATTAACTCAGTCCAAATCCGGTCCTGATCCTGAATTTTTGAAAAGCTTCAAAATCCGGATCCAATCCAAATCTCAAAAAGTCGTTATAGTCCGGATCCAGTCCAATCCAAGTCCAGACCAATGCTCATCTCTGCTGGTCAATAGAGCTTTACTAAAATGGAAAACTACATTAAAGTGTTTCCCTTAGTAATTTTACTGGTATGTGGACCACAGTATTGCCGAAAAACAAACAGTGAAGTCAGTTTTGTAAGTTCAATTGTTTTTACAGTCAGCATCTCCTTCGTGAAAGTTGAGGAAAACAGACTTTTGTGTTTTTGAAGTAACTGGTGGTTGTGGACCTGTGCTTTTACAATTTCAATTCACTGTGGTTTATACCTTCAAACAGGTTGTGTTCCTAGAAGGTCTCAAAGTTAGATTGAAATTCCAGAAGTTCCCAGCACTCCTAAACTATAGAAAAAATATTTTTTTGAAAACCGTTATTGCGCAAGCACATGCCTAACTTTGCTTCTCTCTCTTGTTATTGTCAAAACAACATTTGCGCAAAATAGATCTACCAAATATTATCAAGTAAACAAAGGCACCTTAATGTTTTCATCGATTTTGGACGAGTTTAAAACATTTGGCCAAATTAACCTCAACCTGCTGTGAAATTTCTAATTAGGCTTAATTTTCTTAGGCTTGTGCACATAAATATGTTGGTGAGTTAATAAAGTGGGACACTTTCCTTTCAGACCGCTTCGCTTTAAATAATGGTCGGAAGAAAGGACGTGACTTTCAGGTCTGTATCTGTTTGCTTTTCACCTAGTTAAACTCTCATTTCAGCAGGGCTTAACCAGAATGAAGGGAATATACTGAAAAACATGTTTTTAAATCACCTGTTTTTATCTGCTAGTATATCTGCGTTTGGCCTCAAGATTAGTGGTTTCTAACACCGTTAATTTTTTGTTCCTATAGAGTGCTGACAAAAAATTTTTTGAACTGCGAAACAACACTTGGTGTAGATTTTCTTAAACAGATAGACAGTTCTTTGCAGCAAATTTTTGTTTAATAGAATGGGTCCAGAGTTTGTTGATAAAGTCAAATATCTTGGTGTACTACTTCATACCTAACTTTGGAATGCACATGACATTCAGAAACAAGGGATCCTTTACTGTATAGCTTTCAGGCTAAGCTTACTCTTTGCTTAGACCTCTACTGTAGTAATAAATTCTTTATTTCTTGTGTTTTGGTCTGCTGTGTGCCAAAAAATGCTTGCCTGTTGTGGTACAGATACGTGCATACGACAGAGCATTGTCTATAACACTGCTTATCGAATTCTGCATTACATGCCCATAAATGAAAATGTCCATCAACAACAGGTTACTAATCAGTTAACCTGTTTCGTGTAGACATTTTTTGCCTTGATTAACAACAATTTTTAGGCGTTTTTCAAGTAATGTGTAAATATCCGTTCATTTCAAATGACTGATAGTTGTACCAAACCTTCGTTTTCTCTCACTTTGCAACACTTTTGTGCGACAATGACCAATAGCAATGTAGCCATGTGTCATGCATCTTTTCAGTGTTGACTGCAGGTACAATCTAACACCTGCCCCGTGGTGCGTGATGATTAAACCGGGACAGTCCCGGCCAAACCGGGGACGTATGGTAGGTCCAACCTTAACCAAAATCTAAAACCTCAACCTAAATCTAACTTCAGGTTCATTCAAGAAAGACCATTTACTATTCCTTCTTTTCACCAAAAGTGCCGCCCCCCCGAAAAGTGCCGCCCCGGGGCATTGCCCCCCCCCTTGTTGGGGCCCTGTTGGTGTACTGTATATTTCGCTATCGCGCTTATGCCGCACCTGTCATTGAAATACCGCTCTGTTCAGTGCTACGACTGGGGAAATTCCTTGAGTAAAGTCGAATTTGCTTCCACGCAAAAATGACACAAAAGCCGTTATCTGATATCTTTTCCACATTCCAGCGCATTCTCCGCGCAGTTGACAACACTCACTACAGGCTGCGCGCGGTTACAAGCCCTTGCTACTTCACTTAGTCTTTAAACTCCTGTTGACGGCAGTTCAGTAAACTTTACTTTTGGTGTCTTAACACCTTAGCTGCCGGTATGGTTTTAACCTAAAGAACAGCAGTTCTAAATATTCAGGCAAAAAAGGCTTTCAATACTTGATTAATGCTGAGCAGAATTGTGTCAAGCGGTGAAATTTTAGAACAACTCATGGTGCCAAAGATAGTTTGGGGAAAAGGCTTAGGCCCTTTGCCCCAACACAAATTACAATTACGTACATTCTACGCAACTTGCGTAGGTCTACAAAATGACTTACATGCTGCTTGCCCAATTGCTCATGTTTTAAAATATTTTCGTTTAAATGTTTGAAATAAATTGCACCTTTCATTGTCCAAGAATGATATACGGAAAGGAAAACAGGACGTTGTAATATTGACATACTGATATTTTTCATTCACATCAACACCATACTGGCGGATATAGCTTCTATCATTGTTTCAGCTGGTCTGTTCAAGAGACAATGACAGTGTTCATCAGCACCTACTTCCACTTTCTCTTTCAAAGTAAATCGCATAAATTAGATATTCTGCATTTGCCAGGTTCTGTCCAGACGAGCCATTCCGCGAAACGCAAGAATGTGTTTTTCAAACCTTATTAAAAATAAAAGTCTGCGTTGTTGTCACACTGATATGAGAATGAAAATAACCTTGCGCTGGTAAATTGTAGTTATGAGCTCAGTGGCTAAACGCTGGCTAAAGCTATACCAACTCATTCACAAGAAACTTTGATCAATCGAATATCAAGTATCGAATGTCGCTGCTAAAATATGTTGACAATTAAAGAATTGAAAGATTTTTAAACTTACACTTTATTTACAAAATCTAAGTTTTGATAGACCATTTTTCGAAAATCAGCAATTACGTTACACAGCGCTTTTTACGTTACCCCATTTAAGCAAACACTAAGGTTTTTAGTTGCCCGGACGCATCTCATAAGGTGCAATGGAAATTTAACGTGCATTGAAAAAATTATGTGAAGCAGAATAAATCAACATGAATTTGGACTAACACTCAACATTTTGCTCAATATAACATTTGACTTGCAGTTATACTGAAGAAAATTTTAACTAGATAATGTTATTATTTAGTTTCATGTAATTAATGTGCACATAGACGTTTGTTTTCCCTGCATTTGACAAAAAAGAGAAAATATATCAAACAGAATTAATACAAATTGAATCAGATACCTACAGAACGTTACAATCTTTCAACTCAACTATTGTAAAAAATGAGAACAGTAAACATAAGGTGCAGCAGCATCTATTTTTTAGGAAACTTGTGCTGAAGGCGCTTGGAGGCCAACTGATTCGACATGGAATGGCTAATCGTAATGGCGTCACTTGTTTTGAGCCCTGGCCTCCGGGTTCACAATATGAGGATTTCTGGGTCAAGAGGGGTTTGCAAGGTCCCAGACGTGACAAAAGTATGGAACGTGTCAGGGGGGTTGCAAATGGCGGCTTGTGCCTAAAATTGCCCCGCAATGCCTAATCACGGTTAGAAAACACAACCAGCCTCTTGTAACGAAATATTATCAGGCAGAACCCTTATCTTAGTACGCTCTCAACTGCAGATCAATCTCTGTGCCGTCAACAACTTGTGAAGCAATTGCGATTTAATCAAAGCACGAGAACGCAGGTTAAAAGTAGAGGAGAACTCGTATGGGGCATCGTTCGTTAAAAAGTGTTATCTGGAAAATCACACATTTAGCACAAGAAACTGCTAAATCTGGCAAATTTGTATATCAAAACAGATTTAGCTGCAAAGCATTCACATTTAGCAGTCATGCATAAACAAAGCTGAGCGTGTCGGCTCTGATGATAGCTAGTTTAGTGTGCCGACAATCCTGACAACAGGTGGTGTGGCATTTAAAGACCCTGGCAGTTCCGATTTTTCCGATTTAGCTGAACCTAAACGTGTTCCGCAGATTTAGCTGAATCTGTTCCGATTTGGTCAAATCTATTCCGATTTATCCAAATCTGTCCGATTTGGCAATTCGTTGTGCTAACGTTGTCCTGTCTAAATTAATACTGACCTGAATTAAAAAATATCGTTCGTATTAGGCGTTCTCTCGCGCTTTACTCGGGCTCATCCGTTAGAGCCCGAGCTGCCCTCTGTAATTAAGCATTTTTAAAAATATAACGCATATCAGATTGGATGTTTCTTTAAAAGCAATGGATTTGCATAGAATATTGAATTTGAATTGCGATCTATGGACAGTTTCCATTCAAGAATAATTTCAAACGAACGATAAATTGTCCAGTAACTCGAGTTAATATGAATGAGCCTAGTACGCGGAGGATTGACTGGGGTTACCAATGCTCTGTGAGGTATGTTTCACAACAATGAACGATTTCTCATGAGAATTTCTTATTCATTGTTACGTAAAAAACGTCACAGAGCAACGATAGTGCCAGCCAGAATGAAAGCAAATGAAAATTTCAATGACGCAGGCGTCGAACGGTTGCGTTCAGTCAGTGCAATCGCGACTTGTGGATCAGTTTGCTTTGCGAAGCTTTTTCTATTGCTAGTTTCACCTTTAAATTACAAATGAAAGCCGACATAGTGCTCGGTATAAAGAATAAGTCATTTGGGACTAGAAATATTGCGAAATGTGTGATGAGCACGAGTGGCGCTGTTGACTTGGAGTCGCCTGCGTTTCCCATGCACTTCTGTGCTGCGTTTTTTAAAATCGATGCATGTTTCTTCAAGAATTATGCTTCATGAGTGTGCATTTTATGCAAAAATACTATATTTGGGCATTTTTTAATCATCCTCGGAGGATGAATTACTTCTCTTTGAAAAAGGGCTTTGTCTTTCAAACAGTTGCCAGAAAGTTTTCAATAGGGGTTTTACGTTTGTGCAGGGGAGGCTTGACATTGTAAAACGTGACAAACTCAACTGATTTATAATGTTTCATGTTTCAATTTGGGGAGGCTTGGAGCTTTGTTTGGGAGAGGCTAAGCCCACTAAATCCCCCGTGGCGACGGGACTGCAGAAAACGTATGTTAACCTTAGCTAACACGGCCAGCACATACATACACGCCAATTAGCGAAAACAACGCAAATAACAGTAACTCAAGGCTATGCAAAGCACGCAACGCAATTGATGTATGTCGCATGTTGTTGATTCCCACAAACCCGATCTCCCGAACACGCCTTCCGGTCCCCAGTGGCGTAGCAGGGCCTGGGGCCTTCGGAAACGCGGCGACACCTTCTGGGGGCGGGGAGCTTTTGTCAAAAAGTGCAATTTTTTGAAAGTAGCTTCATCAGTTTTTGTTTTGGAAACCCTGGACTAAAAAACTAGGAAATGTGGTTGTGGAGTGGACAATTTGATAAAGCGCTTACTCAAAAGTCAAATCCTGGCGTGTGCTAAAGTACCCTAAAGTAATCCTGGCGTGTGCTAAAGTACACTTGTATTTGTCTTGAAATCAGATCTTTTTAGCATACGTTCTTGGGGGACAGCCATTTCTCCCCATCCAAGTCAAAAGTCCTTTGAACAAACGACAGGTATGGCATTCGGCCGCAGGCTAGCAAACCTTACTAGTCCCGCAGTTCGATATTTATGTTGCCCCCTCCCTCAAAATCTGATAAAAGAAGCCCCTTCTAGAAATCACGGTAAAACACAGCTAGTTTCCTTCTTATATCGTTAGGTCCGTAGCAGCGCCCAAACAGCACATTACATCACTTGCAGCTATCGGCGCAGGCGACGAATATTTTCTTGGCACATCTTATGCTGTTGTTTAATGATCAGAGGGTATTTTCAACACACAAGTACTACAAGTTGTAACCTAATCGTCAGGTGGGTTGATCAACAGAGGTGAAGTGAAGAACTGTGCAAAAGTAGGGTAGCTCAGTTTCAATAGCATTGCTGTTTTTCTGTATGACGTAGCGGTATCAGAAAACAACATTCTTGAAGCAAGAATGTGACGTTAATTGGTGTGTTTGCAATGCACGGTTAATTTAGAGTTCAGATTGTAGGATTGAACTGTAAAAATCGTGAATCAGTGCCAGCCGATAGACAATGTGGGGTTTCTATGAAGTTTGTCTCCTTTGTTCAATGGTACACTTGACATTTGCGATCATAGAAAACTCATTTCAAAAGAAAATCTTAGAAAAGATGCTGCTCTCATTTTGATAAGTTAGAGGCGATGAACCTTAGTCTGAAAACCTAAAGCAAGGCCAAACAATATGTTACGATTGTGGTGAAGGCTTGAATTTAAAAGGGACTTCAGCCGAAACAGTTATACAACTTGGCTATGGCTATTCTAAATAAAGTTGTGTTGGAGACCTTCTATTCCAACATCTCATACCGAAGAAAAATATGAAACGATTACTTCAAGAAAACAACTGAAGACTACGAAGATTAAAAGTTCCACTAGATCAGTGTTTCTCAAAGTGGGCGGAATCGCCACCTTGGGGGCGATTTTGATCGGCAAGGGGCGAAAAAACTAAAGGGGGCGATAGGGGAGCGGAACAACGCAAAGAGGGAGAAACTGCTCAACCACTAATCGATCATTGAGTTAACTTCAGTAACCCACTGTTATGACAGGTTCAAAGGCGTACGCAAGAGGGGGTGGGGTTAAAAAAACCTTGAGCTTGATATTTTACAAAAACTTTATTACCTTCGCAAGGAGATTAATTGTTTTCGCATACTTTTTGCTTGCTAATTTGTCGACTTAATGCAAATACCACGGATTGAATTTGTATGCAAATTTCAAGGAACATTGTAAATCGGCCAAAAAGTAATAATTAGTTTTCGGTAGGAATCTGGGTTATCGTCTGGGCACAGAAACCATCTCACCACTTTTTGCAGACCTTTCGTCCACTAGGCTATGCATGTTTAAGATTGTGTTCGGCGATAGTTCACTTTATCTGAAAAGTTGCATTTCTTTTGTCTGCTAAGGCTGATCAGCGCAAGCGCTGACCGCATTGGCTGCATTAGGCCTACAAATTTCTGTAGCATGATAGAACTGTTGCACGAGCTCAAAAACAGCAGATTTTAACATAGAAGCATTCAGGCATTTATTGTGTCTCAGCAGGAAAAAAAGAATACTAAAAGTTTGCTGGACTTCTATAAATAACAACAAAATCGAAAGTTTTCTTGCGTACTTTATCCGCATTCTCAATTCTTAAGTAGTTTAGCAAGATTCGATTTTTCAAACCGTGGTGTGCGCCAGCCAGTCCACCAGCACTTACTTTATGCTCGACTGCTCGTATTCGAAAAGGCATTAGCGCAGCCTCATTTTTCCGTTGTAAATTGCTCTGACGAATTGATAAGTGTGGTACTCCCTGTTTTAACGCGCCGCCTCATATTTTTGCAGTTACGAACTGCTGCATCGTAGCGTTGGGTGCATTTTCCTCGGATAGCCTAACTTGGAGCGCTAATAGTTTATATTGAGTGCAGTGACACATAAAATAAGGGGTGTGGATGTATAGAAAAATGTGCATATTATGTCAACAAACTTCGCAAAAACGTTGGTTTGGAAACAGGACTATGACGTCAAATTGTGACGTCACAAACAGCGCACACCAAATCCAAATGACTAATCTATGCCACTGAATGAAAACCTCCCCCATGAAAATTTTCTGCGTACGCCACTGGACCGGTTAGTTTCTTGCAAATTTTAATTTACTGTGATAACTTCGTTGGAGTTTATTGCTAAAGCAATTTATAATGACCGCCATCACCATCGTTTTTTGAGCATTTTTACAGCGCGTTTCTCCTGAATGACCAACAAGGACCTGCAGCATGATCACTGCAGTTCAATTTGCAATGCACCGATGATGATAACAGGAGTTATCGAAACGTTTGCAATACGTCATTTGTGCCATTTTTCTTTGGCCGTGATTTTCATTATAAGGCTATTCAGCAATTCCGCTTTTCGTGTGCTAAAGCAATTTATCTGTTGAATTTTTCCTTCGGATCGACCATGTGCCCGGACACAGTGTGTGCAGTGGGGATTCCCCGGATACAGTGTGGATTATTCCAAGCCTGCGGAGCCGTCGTAAGAATGGTACAACTCCCGCTACGGAGTTTTTCTTTTCATGAACATGTCTCCGACTCCAGCTCCGAAGCTCTTGGTTTTCATGAGTGTGGCTCCGGCACCGGAGCTCTTGGTTTTCATGAGTGTGGCTCCGGCACCGGAGCTCTTGGTTTTCATGAGTGTGGCTCCGGAGCTCTCTTCTTCCGTGGCTCCGGCTTCTGTTCATTTTCACACATTAATATTTTAATTGTCTTGGTGTGCCTCAAGTTGAATGGAAAATGAATTAAGTCAAGTGCACAAAACTAAGATAATATACCAAACCTTTTTCAGTAATTTAATGTGGTATTTTTTACAGGCAGCGCTCTTACCAGGCGCGCAACCAGGGGCGGGACATTTGGGGCATTTGTACCCCCGAAATTTTCAAAACACTGCACAGAAATTTTGACATTTGCAGAACCTTTCAAAAGATAAAGATGAAATTTCATATTCTTTTTTTAAAGAAATCTTACTTGAATTTTTCTTTGTCCTACTGGTAAATTATCTCCTTACAAGATTTATCTTGAGACAGGTTATCTGATCGAAAATTTCGTTAATGATTGGTATTTAACCACAAATATGCTGGAAGTGTCAAAACTTGGGAGATAATTTAAAAATGTTCATAATTTTAAGGCATTTTTTATCTATTTGTACTATTTTTTGTCAGACAGGCCTCAATTTGCCCTCATGAAACTTTGTAACATTAGGGTACTGTTAAACCGCGCAAATTGCTGAAACTTTCAAATTGATAAGAGAAATCTTGACATAACCGTTAGTGCCTCGTCAAACCGCTTGTTCTTCTACGACCTTTTGATTAATTTTGTTAGGGGCAAAGCGGATCACCATTATTAACGTAGTACATTTCCTAAAAAAGCGTTGTTTAGCTGCATTTTCGCTTCGAAACCTGATAGTTTTAACTAAATTTAGGTTGAGGACTGTTTCACGTTTTATTGTCTTCCTGGGTTGATCCCAATACCACGGCGTGGGAACAAGGTTTAGTAAATTGTCATATGAGTGCTAGTCAAGTGTTGAACCCACCTACCTACTAGACCACTTTGGTTCCAAATGACGCTTTACAAGATCCTAATTTTTGTAACCAGTGCAAGTCCTGAAAGCTCATAACCTTAAACGTGCTTCTAAAAATTTCCCACAACTCATGGATGCCAGAAAAAGCCGTTTTGCCCCAAACACACCTGATCCGTTATGCGCCAAAGGAACAAGACACCTGATCCGTTTTGCTAGAGATGGTAGCATTCAAAGATCCCCTCACTATTGACATGGGCTATCTTTCAAGTTTGGGATCTTCATTTGTGATAGAAATTCAAGCACATGCTAGAAGAACAGGGCTAGAACGAATTGACAAAACAAGACGAAAATTAGGCAGGTTAACTACTGTAGTAGCCTATAAATATGTCACACTAAAGCCACGACTACAGTTGAGTACGTAACTAGGTGTTTGTATGAGAATACTGATTTTTACTCTGTCCTGATCGCTCGGTCTGCATCTTGATTAAAACTGAAAAGTTCTCATTTTGGGAAATGTTGTGAAGAGAACTTTTATCTGTGTGTCAGGCTCATGCAGAATCACATGTAAATACTTTCAACTGCAGCAAAACTGTTTGTATGACGTTTAAGGCTAGGAGTGCACAAAGCACAGTCACCCCATTATTGACACATGGGTGGTAAACTCCAAAATCTGTTAACCACTACAAATATCTGGGAGCTGTTCTGGATACCGAGCTCTCAGATGACAAAGACATTCAGAGACAACTGCGATAAAAACATTGTGCAGCAAACAAGCTGCGAGCCTCTTTTTCCCGATGTTTAAATGCAGTTAAAAATGAACTTTTTCGTTACTTTTGTACGTCCATGTATGCATCACAATTATGGTGGAATTTCAGAAAGTCATGTATGCAGAGATTTCGGGTGGCATATAATTCTGGATGCAGAGCTGCATACAACCTGCACTGGAGAGCGAGTGTTAGTAGTCATGACTCATCAGGTTCCATGTAACATTCTTACATTTGAGGAATTATTAAGAAAACTTATGCACTTGTTTCTCGAAAGATGCAGAAGGTCCACTGACGTAATGGTTGCCTGCTTTGATGCAGTCAGATTGTCTATATTCTCCCTTATTCTTTGAACACTACAACCGCATTTTACTTTGTGACTGAGTGTTCGGACATTGCAGTGTTTGATCCTTTGAGGTTGTGCACGTCACAATGCATTCGTACTTTACCTGGGCCTTGACCAGGAATTAGCGTTCCAATCTGCAGTAGTGTTGTACCAAGTGAACAAATAGTGTTACCGTATTTTCCGGGGCATAAGTCTATCCGGGAGATAAGTCGACCTAAATTTCTGGGCCTAAAAACTAGACTTTCAAGAAAACTAAAGCTATACTCGCCATATAAGTCGACCCCCTTTCTTGGACGACTGGTTATGGAAAGATATGGATGCCGAGAACGATACTGCTGACGCCGAAGAAGAATGGGACCCATACGATGATGTGCTGACGGGACTTACAGATGCGGAAACGTTAGAACTGTTTAAATCGGACGATGAGGAAGATGAATTCGATAGATTTTAATTGTAGTGTAAATATGTAGTGTATATGTATAAATATTTCTCAATAAAAATAAGTTTTCAATGTACCCTGAAAGTCTACTCGGCATATAAGTCGACCCTGATATTTAAACAAAAATTTTAGGGGTCAAAAATTCGACTTATACCCCGGAAAATACGGTAATTATCCGTCTGTAAAGCTGAGGCTCGGCCTCCAACGCAGTGATAAAACGTTAAGTTAAGTAAGTTTCTGTAGCCCGGTTTCAAGCGAAATTTCTGACTTCTGCAAAATTTTTCACCTATTATTTTTTGTCAGTTATTTTGCTTCTCAGAGTAAAGGAATAAATTTTGGCGATTACTTTTTTGAGGTGTGTTACGTAAATTAAAACTTTTTGGTTAATAAGTAAAAACAGTGAAAAATATTGAACTTAATCTTAGGCTTCAATTATTTTCTTTTTATAACTGTAACATGAACCCTAACCCGACATACTTCCCTAAACATCAAATCCTCAGCCCTAATCATCAGTTTTCTCAGCGTATTTGATTTGATGAATGTTGCTCTGTGCATGCGCATATGGCGTGAAGTAAGAAATTTCGCTTGACGCCTGTGATTCAGCCTCCAACGCTGTTGTAAAACGTTCTGTTTTGTCTGTTTTTATTAACCAGCGTTGTGCAGAATGCGTGTGTTTGTACTATGGACTTCGTGTCTGCTGGAAAATGCACTGTTATTGTATGTGACCGTTTGCGAAAAAGTTGTACCATGGTTGAATAAGCACGATGACGTCATCGAATGAAAATTTTCATGAAAATTGCCCCCACCGAAATGAAGGGCTGGTTGCGCCCTGGTTCTCACCATGAGGAAATCAGCGAAAAAATAACAATCACATGGTTTAGACCAGTGGTTCCCAACCGGGGTGCCATTTGCAATACCCGGGGGTGCCGCGAGCTAATGCGTTTTTTAATATTATATCATTGAAAAGATATTTTCAAAATGTCGCCAAAACTCGATCCAAATTGCTATGGGTTCGCCACTAGGTGCCGGAAATTATATTTCTGTTTTGTAGGGTGCCGCAAGCCTAAAAAGGTTGGGAACCACTGGTTTAGACCATTCAGAGAAGAGTTACTAGCAGAAACGTAACTCAAGATAACGGTAATATAAAAAAAATTATGGAAAGGCAGACGCTGGTTTTGCCGTCGATGACCGAGGACGTTTTGTTATTTCTTACGACCAGAATAAAGACAATGGCTGTATGGAAAGGTCCATTTGTGTCCAAGCATTTTAACACATACCAGTTCCAATTCACCAAATGTTTTGCACTCGTTGCATGCTTTGCCTGTCGCAGCCTTCACGATTCTAGCCAACAGCGCTGCCCGGGCAAACCATGCAAAGAGCGCAAAACACATGGTCGACTCTCATGTGTTCTTTCAAACACACACACATTTGCATTAAATACAAATGCGGAGGTGTGTTTAAAAGCCCTTTGTTCAAGGAAATAGTACGACTTCTGGCAAGAAATTCACATTTGACTTTTTAAAAATAGCTAAACTGATTTCTTATCTTTTGCATTCATAATAAGCAGTGATGAATCGCAAAGTAAAGCACGATTTAACACGCAAAGCTTGGGAGAAATAAAGACGGATGATTACCGTGCTGAAATTACAGATTTTTTCCACGGATGAAAACTTCAAGAAAAGTCCACATTTGTTTACATTGATTTTTATGCCCTCCTGATAATGTACTGCTATGCAGAGCAATGCTAATTCGCCACCAATTATTTACAACATTCGTGTTATGCTACTGCTTGTAAACGTGATATGTCCTGCTGAACTTCGCCAGTAATCTAGTAAACCTTGTTAGTAAGCCTAAGCGTTTCTAATAAAAATTCCTACTTTACAATTTCACGCTTAAATCTGCAATGGTATCATATCTTAATCATACTCCCTGCTAACACCATACTACACAACTACGACAAAAGCTATTGATATTTTATTATATGCCTACTCATTATAGCTTAGTTCTTTTTAGATCGCTACACTACTACAGACCCAGTTTAATATTCTGACTAGAAAGATGTTGTTGTAGTTAACGTTTTTCTTACTTCTACAACGGTGGTTCTCAACCATTTCGCTGAAGAGAGCCAAATCCAGACTTACGATTTGGTTAGAGGGTCGCACAAAAATTTTGCCACAAGTCAATTGACTTGTTTTGTTTTATTGCACAAACGAAGTCTGTTACACAAAATATTAGAAGTGTTACTGAAAGACACTGTCTATCGGAAGGAATCCTTTCCAGCAAAGAATCAGACACGAAGCCCTTACAGAGTATATATATTTCGCCTACGAAATAGGCATCATCAGCTCTTATTCAAATAGAATCTGTTACAGAAAGATTGCTAAAAGCCGCACAAAGTATGCTTGGGAGCTGCATGCGGCTCTTAGAACAGGGTTTGAGAACCGTTGTTCAAGAAGTAACACCACCCCTGCCAGCTACGATGTCACAGCCTTCGCGATTATTGAACGAAAAAAACATTAAAAGCTTGCAGATCCATTGTTGCAATCTGGTGTCGTAACTCATAGCAATCGCATTTAGTGTGCTATAAAAAGCACACGTAAGTCTATTTGAAAAAACTGTTAGTATCTAGGAAAGGCCACGGAGATACCTCTCAAATGGTCGTAGCTGCAGCTCCGGTCGTAAATTTCAAACTGACCTCCGGTTCCGGCTCCTGATTTTTAATTTGAGCTCCAGCTCCGACTCCAGGCAAATGCCCAGCTGCAACTCCAAAGCCCAAGCTAAAAGTGCTGCGATTTACCACTAACTGAAAGTCAACAGAGAAGAAACCTAAACGAAATATGGATGCATATGTAAAAAAAAACAAAAAAAATACGGAAGCAGAAAAAGCAAGACCCATAATCGCGTTTAAAAAAAAACAAGACCCATTTCAGTTTTTGAGTGTCGGATTCTGATGTGCAAGATGCTTTTTATTCCATGGTTTTTAACAAGAGCGAAATTTGATATTTTTTCATTTTAAATTGTTGTACGCAAATTTGAAAGATGGTAAGGGAGGGCGTCACTTTTATGGTCGGCGCCGGGCAAGGCCTCCTAGCCTCTTTCTCTAGAAAGCCTTTCCCCAACCGACATTTAGCCTTGCTGGGCCGCTGCTGGTCTCAACAAAGACTGACACGAACGGCGTGGGTGCGGTGTTACGTCACAGTGCAACCTAGATCCGGTCGCGACCGATGAGATAAAAGTATATTGTAGTTTGTGCATTTAATATTACCTGCGCTTGTAATTTGCACCCATGAAACTTTACACTCTCCTGACGAGCGTTTAACTTGACACCGAAGGAACAGAAGCTCTCACGGGATTCTAAGCTCGCTACTAGTATTGTGCCTGTCTTCCCATATCACTTTTACACGGACACACAAAAACGCAAAAACAATGGTACAAAAGCGCTATTATGCGTGCACTAACAACTAACAAGCGCAACAAAATATTGCTCAAATCACTGCAAAAAGGATCCAACTTTATTTTTAAAGACCACATCCTCCGATTGATTGTTGTGCTCTTACTTTACTGCTACCTCAACTCGCGTTTGAAACTGATATGTGGTACAATTCCTGGTCTGCTTTTGGTATGTTGCAGACAGGCTTGCGGAGTCGGAGCCGGAATCGGAGTCGTAAGGAGTCGGAGTTTTTTTGGGTGGAGTTGGAGTCGGATTCCTAACAACACTGGGAGTCGGAGTCGGATTTTTTGTCCGACTCCGACTCCGGATGTCCAATTGGATCATTTTTTACATCACATTCTTAAATTGAGAATTCCTGTTGAAATGGTACGATTTCTTTTGAAACTTTTGTTGAAACAGATTTCTTGCTATGCATCACGATTTCCATTGATTTTAACAGCCAAATTTCATTCCCTTTATGTTAAGGAGTCGGAGACGGAAATTTTGGAAAGGCCGGAGTCGAGAGTCGGATATTCTACCTCTGACTCCGCAGCCCTGGTTGCAGAATGCGTACTAAACGATCTATCGCGATTGAAGGTTGTCTAATTAGCAGCAAGTACTAGCGTTGATTATTTTGTTCTGGCATGATCAAAGTTTCAAAAATAGGTTAAAGGAAAAGGTTTCTTAAACCGTTTGAAATCATTCTGCTACGAACGCAAGTTTAGCGATTTGGTCTTGTTCAGTCCAGTTGCATAGTTTTTTTTAAGGAATTGTGTGGCAGACAGCAGGAATGTTGCTCTTCTAGACTTCTAAAGTGGTGTCAGTGCAGCAGCTGCCTTAGTACCGTTGTTTGTATATTTTCAGCATGCTCAACTTCTGATAAAATTTCGTTTGTTGGAAATCCTTGGAAGCTGATAATCTGCTGCTTCACGGCTTGAATTACTCGATGAAGAAAGATCTTGCATCATCACTATTTCTTGTAACAGTAATCCTGATAGCGAGCCGCGAAACGAACGGAACTCCGAAAGCTTCCAACAACGAACAACATGAGGTAAATGTATTTGTTTATAAGATCAATGTAATTGTTCTTCAATACATATATGATAGTTTAGATATTCATTTAGTAAAAAAAGACTGAGGATTTTTTGGTTACGCTTTTGTTTTGCCTAAAATATGCTAAACGTTTTTGAAGTTTTAACATTGTAAACCAAAATAGAAACCACTTTACTTTGCACTGGCACAACGGTGTTACACGTTTGTAATCTACCGCTGATGGAAATAAGCAGATGTTCGGAAAACATTTGGCATTATGGGACGAAAAAGAGTTTGAAAAGAATAAAAACAGATAATTATTTCCATATCAGATAACCACTGAAATATCACTCGACCTCTTAATGGACTTTGCCTTTGAATAAAGACTAATCTCTTTCTGAAAATGTTACTCCTTGTAAGTAGAGTCAGGGCCGGTTTTATGCCGATTTGACCGATTTCGTCTAACCGGACCCCGCGCCAAAGGGGATCCCGCGCTACATCTAACCAACGCAAACTTACACTTTCTATCAAAGCTGTTTGTGTATAGTGCCGGGGCGGAACTCAGTGTTTTTTAAGGTGCTTTAAGAGAGCAAAACGGTTCTCATTTTTTTCCAACGGTCTCTCAAAATACACTATAATTTCGCTTCACTACCACCATCAAAGTACACCAAAACCTTGCTTTACAATCATATTGGTATGCAGATAAAACAGTTGCGGTCCCTCAAAATATCTTGTAGTCAGCAAAGGTTAAACCTTAGGAAAAACCCTGGCGGGGTCCATACTATTTTGTCAGCGTGGATTCGTTGCCAACGAAAATTCAAGTAAAATGCGTGTTTTTTACGCCCTCATCAAAATTCTATAGTACGAATGGTCATTGTTTTCAGTAATGTGTAGAGATTGTTTTTCAATAGCACCTCGTTAAGGCAGAGAGGGCTTGAGTTTTGAAGCTGTTTTCTGTTTCATTTATACAAGCGTTTCGTTTTTGGCAGGTCAGGTTTCAACAGTTGCTGCAAAATACGGTTCGATGGTTGTTTATATTTCAAAAGTTCGTAATGGAAAATGTGTGCTGCTTAGTCCGTCTTTTTATAGCGTTGTTCAGTTTCCCTCTCGTAACGATTTGATGAGGCAACTCGAGATTATTGGCGAAAACGTTTGAAATAAACCTAGTTTTAATTATAAATGACTATTTCAGGTGCGCAAATAATAACGGTTCTAGCAACAGAAATTACTAAAAATTAAGCCATTTGCAAAGTAACAGACGTGACAATTTGGTTCAAGTGAAGTAAGCGTAATGATGTTCGTGTGGTGACAATTGCATCATGAAATACTACCGAAACAAGGGTTATGGCATCAATCTCACAGATTGGCTTCGTAATTTCCGAGATATAACCTAAAAAATGAAAGTTGCGAAAAGTCTGAAAAGGTGGAAAGTGGAGTAACTTTGAGGTTACTACAGTACTTGCCTGTTTTGAAAAATGACAAAGTATGTTTACATTTACTGAGACATCTGCAATCACTTCATATATTTGTTTATTATTAATAGAGAAAATAAATTTTAACCTTCTCCGGTATATTCAAACTTGCTCTACGAAGCGGTTTGTACTCCTTTAAGTGGTGTTCTGTAAGTGGTTTTCACTGCAACCATTTTCCACGTGTAAAGCATTAGTGATAGGCAGGTGTTTTGTTTTTGGCTTTATCAGTCACGATTGGGCTATTTATTAAAGAATGTGTTTTGTCTGTAACTAAGCTAAATATGATGAGTCAAGCCAGCCTGGTCATGTTATGCCAGATAATCAAAGTGGAAAGTCATGTACGGGAAGTGATATAAATCTTTTCGAAAGTGTTGATTCTGACGAAGAAGGAACTTCGTCGGATAGTGCATTTGATGATGCATGCAAGCAAGAAAATTCAAATTTGGGCGAACAAAGATCCTGCTGCTAAGCGAGGTGTCTTGGGTCGGACAGTTAGGAACTAACCTGGTCTATTCAGCTCAAATAGGACGGCTTGCAATCATAATAGAAGTTTTCCACAGAAACGAGAGTGATGGGACAAGGTTTTCTAAGTTTCAACGCAAAAGAATACCACCAGATGTTTAAGTAGTGGGCCATCCATGGCTATTATTCCTGGCCTGGAAACATGAAATCTTTTGCTACTACTGCAAGCTTCTCAGCTCTGGATGTGCACTGAAGCACATTACTCAATACCTCTCCTCTCTGAAGGTACTACACTTGTACCTCCCTTCTGGTCAGGGAGGTACCTGGCCAGAGAGGATGTATTGATGACGGTTGCAATTCTTTGATTTATTGGGTTTTACGGCGCTGTCCATTGAAGTCTCTGCTGGAGAAGTCTTCGCGTCATCATTTCGGGCCGCGCATTTATAATATCACCGATTTCTGTCATTGTGACTTGATGCACCCCCTCAAACATTTCTACACACCACTGAGTGGGGCCCCACAAAGGTGTTTCTAATCGGGCCCCGCACTGGCCAACGCCGGCCTTGAGTAGAGTTTATGTCAGTAAAAGTTATGCTACAAATCTATTTCATGTTAACTGAATATTTTCCACCAACAATTGTCAAGATGACAAATGATTTCAAAAATTCGAAACATTTTTGAACGAATCTTTCTTGTTTGTTTTGTAGCATTCAAATTTCCAATTGTGAAAAAGTCTATTCTGTTGTGGAAGTGCACATGTTTGTCATACACACATATATGCCTTTTGATGAACATTTGGCTGCCTGTTGGTAAAAGTTTGAACGATATGCGCAATTCATACTTCCGCAACATGGCAGGTCTGAAGTTTAGTTTGTAAAACATTTTGGACAAAGTGCTCACCTTTGAACTCATTCTAACGCCTGCTTACGAAAAAGTGTACTTGTGAGCTTGAAAAAAAGTTTGTCGCCTGCTTTTCAAGACTGAGAACCGATAAAAGGTGAGCAAGTTTGGGAAAAACTGAACAGATGCTTTGCTTAAGAAGATTTTATGGGCTGATAGGAAATTTTAGTGAAACCAATATGTGTATGGGCTGCTTGATGTGCGCAAGCCTTACTCCAGCAAACGTTATTGAACTTTAAAGTCACCTGAAAGCTGTCGTCGTTTTGAGTCAAAAAATCAAACAAAGCGTGATCTTTGATATCAGCAATTATTGCACTTATTGCAAATACAGCTCATTACTATTTGCCAAATTTATATGGAAAAAATAAGTGTCTAACAGACCGTTTGTTTTCTTTTTTCTGGACAGCTTGAATTAGTTGTGCAGCAGGAAACAGCCAAAGGTATACGTAAAACAACTTCATAAACGCAAACAAACGAGGCAAGTTTTTTGTAAGAAGTGCTTGACCGTGATTTTGAAGGTCGAAGTTACGTGAAACAATATGTTAGAAAAAATGTCTTCTTAATTTCCAGCATGGACGTTGGTCTTCGCTAAAGTGCAACGGCGAATGGTTTCTTCATCCTTTTTATCACAACATACCCTTCAGATTTACGGAAAGCCAATGTAAGAAGATTTGCTGTTGTATTTCAGTGTGAGAATCCGAAAGAAATCCGCCACGGCACCAGCGAAGTACTAGGCTGTTGTCAGGAGAATGAAAAATACCAACCTCGATCGAAATCGTGCATTAGCTGTGTTCCACCTTGGACAAACTGCGTTAAAAACACTCAACTTGAATGCTCTTATCATCCAATCTCTTCGTAAGTCAAAAACCTTTTTTCTGCCATTGAAGATAGGTTTCAAAAGAAAAAGCAAATTTTGCGTCTAACTACATTATATTTGCTGTTCTCTTTGATACTCATGCTTTTCGTAGCATTTGCCACCAGGTTTCGAATCAAGCAGATAAATTCGATCTTCTGGCGATTATTTTATAATTTTTGCCGACGTTTCGCCCACCTATTCAAGTGGGCTTCCTCAGGGCAATGTTTTTAACCACGCATAACATACAACGTAACAACAACAAGAAACAATGAGCAGTATGACGTACAAAAACAAAAAAACGCAAAACTGACCATCACGTTATAAGAAATGGGTGACAGCATGCCACAGAAAAAACGTATAAGAGCAAAATGAAAATATTGGTAAGTTGCATGTTTTATGTGGTTAAAAACATTGCCCTGAGGAAGCCTACTTGAATAGGTGGGAGAAACGCCGTCAAAACTAATAAAATAATCGCCAGAAGATCTAATATATCTGCTTGATACATTATATTTTTCTCTTTTTGGCACTTATTTTGTTTTTGTTAGTTACCCTGCTTTCCCGGTTGATTTTAAACATTCTCTCCGTTACACGAAAATAAAATTTTCCGTTCCTAAACCGAGAAACGTGTAATCGATTGCACTGCAGTAACACTTCGCAAAGACGGTACGAAATTGCTTACTGAAACACAATAGAGGGGAAAAAGATGATCATTTAGTGATTGGTTATAAATTATAGAGATGAACAGACCAGGCTTCATAAACTAAATAATTTAACTCCATCTTTTTCTGAGGTCTGGATCAATAGCTCAGCCAGCCCAAAATTTGGGGAGAGGCCAAAAACATTTTGGGGGTCCAAAATGCTTGAGTTTATGCAAATAATACTATGTTGTTTCGGATACAGCCTCTTAAAGCACAAAATGACTATATGTTCCGAAAACGTAGGGGGTGTGCCCTCCCTGGATACGCATATGGTCTGGATCTCCTTCAACCAACCTGCTGATAAGATAGAATCTGAAGCGTTTCAACCGCACATATTTAATCACAGTAATTAAGGATTATTTAACGAACCTCACAAACCAGTATACTTGAAACTTTCTTGGTGGTGCAGCAAATAGTTTTTCTACCTAGATGAAATTTTGGAAACGTTTGATCGATTCGGCTTGCTGCAAATTATGCATAAAACATTTATTGATACGATACTAACTGCAGTAGGTTTAGTAAAAGAAAACGAACGTAAATATCATGAACGTTACTGTCTCTGTAGAAAATTCTTTCCATTGTTGGTAATATGGGAAAACCTGGAGGGATGTTAAATTCCTCTTCAAAGCAACAGCAGCGTTGGTATGCAACCGCTGCAAATCACTTCAGTATCAGTTTTACATTAAAGAAAAGTGGAAAAGCTATATTTAAAAAACTGCTGCATTTACGTCAAAATGCCATTTAGTGTTTATATTCAATAATTTTAAATGCGATTAGAGTTGTAGTGTTTGGCGTTTCCGTGTGGTTTGAAAAACAACATTGCAAGGAAGAGAATGATATTTGTTTGAATTTGTCTGTCGCACTTGCACTTGCACCATCGAAAAAATAACCCAAGAACACAAATTAACAACAGGTTTCCTCAAAGCAAACACAAAGTCCGCGAGCTTTATTGATAAAAATGCTTGGACATCTGTTTGACAGTCGAAAGAAAAATGCCAAAATATCAGCAAAAATACACACTTACACACGAATGGCGGGAGAAGTCGGTTAATTGTAGGCAACAAGTCTCCAATTTACGCCGAAATTAATTTTTAACAAATTTCGCCTCAAGAAATCAAGGTGAGAGAATTTAGAAATAAAGGAAAATAGATGCGAAAAAAGGAATGTGGAGGACAACATTTTCTTTCGAACACTAAAATGAATAACCTGCCCAAAAGTGCATGTGTTGCGATGATGAATTTTGCTGCGCACATAAACCAATACTCGAAAAATTCCTATAAGCCTTACCCGCAAAAGTCAAGAGTCGCTACGACCGCATGTACGAAACATTCGTTGCCATCAACTTCCCCTTCGTTGACTGAAAGTTTCCCAACTTCTCAAACTTCTGTAAGTTCTAAGATTTATTCAATTGCTTAACATCAAAAGAGGGTTTTGCTAAAACTGAATTCGTTGTGTTATTTCTGTTTCAGTTGAAATTCGTGGATGACCGTTAACCTCACAAAATATATAATCAGTTTCCCAATGCCTAGCATGCGTATTTGTTCATGACGTTTGTGTTTTGTTGCAGGAAGAACGAGCGCCTCCGACGACGGAAGGTGTCCCAGCATTTGACAGTCATACAACTTCAGACAGCACAACCAGTGCTGCCACGGCTGTTTTCTTTTCACTAGATCTGGAGCTTTTCTGTTTTATCTGGGGTTGTGGGGTTTTTATTGAAAATCTGGGATTTTTTTTATTCTAGTCTCAACATAGAAATGTATGTTGTATTACTGTATTTTCCATTCAAGAATACAGTATTTTCAAAGGCGTAATGTGCAGAGTCAGTAGCCAGTACGGCAACGTGGGCTAGGCCTATCAAAATTGTTTGAAATCTAATGTTTTATTTACGGATGCAGCACTAGGCATAGGTCAGCACTCTAACCAAGGGTCCTGCAAATAGTGCGTCGCTACCCAAATTTGGGTGGTGAGACCTTCCACACTGGGTCCCGAAACAATTCAAATGTACATTATGAATTTGCAATTCTGCGTTAAACAGAATATATGCAATCATTTGCTCACTTATGCGCTAAGTTTTCATTCATTTCATTGCAAGAAAATTGCTACGGTCAATAGAAGTCTTAAAATCGATATTTAATTATAAACTGTTTTCCACAAAATGATATGCTCACGAAATGTTTGAGTCGCGAGATTTTAGAAGTATTTTTAGGGTCGCGCCAAACAACATTTGCAGTTCCCTGCTCTAACCTATCGATGATATGTCAGTGGCTGCTTGTGCATGATGTTGAAATGCTTTTTTTGGTTTGAACATAATGAGATTGAGAATCTGTTTATTGCTGTAGAAATATTGTGATAGGTAATAATGTAAAATTTTGAATGTTGAATTAATAGTCAAAAATTGCGTGGAATGCAATGATTAGGGTGAAAAAGGAAATTGTAAAACCTTGAATGTATCACGTATATGTTGCAGTTTGCGCATTTAAGTGAAGGTAAACGAAAAAATTAAAAATTTTTGGAAAAGATCTAACTAATCTTTTATGTTATTGTATACATTTGATTTGCTCCTACTTGTAAATTGCCAGTGTGTTTGAGAATAGCCTCGGACGTGTTAAAATTCTGTTGCAGATAATGAATATTACCTTAATTTCTTACGTGCAAGTACCGGTAGCATACATTTCAAGTTTGGTTTTAACGTTTGTTAAAAATTATGTATGTCTGAGTTTTTCTATCATTTTCTGGGGTTTTTAAAGTTAAATATTGGGGTTTTTCTTCATAACAGAGTTGCAACACTAAGCACGACCTTTCACACCCAGGATCATTCGTCCTCTGATGAACACGATCGAAGGATTCAAGCAATAAAAACGTAAAAAATGAACACACCTTCGTTTAAGCCTATTTCTCATAGTCGCATGAATTTTTGGTGCCCTTACAATCATTTATCTATCGGTCGTTATTGTGCAATGGTATTTTGAAAGGCCAGAAAATCGAAATTGATCAGTAAAATTGCCTACCATCAGAAGGCAATTCTGGGCTTAACTGTAATTTCTGGGTGTTGCGTTTTACTACGTTTTTCTGTTGCTCAGCTGCTCTTAAGCATTGGCTTAAAGCAGCTGCAAAGACTTAATGTTTGATAAGTTTTGAAATAACCATAGATGCAAAGCTAGTCAAAAGTAATCTAAAGACAAACTGAATATTGAAGCCGGTTAGGTTCAAGAATTTATTCATCATTCAAACGGGTTTATACATAACTCAAATCCACTGTCAAACGAAAGGAATCTTTTCCCAGCAAAAATCAGACGCTAAGATATTAGAAAAAATGTATTTCGTCGTCGGGTATAGGCACCATTAGCTCATTTAAATCCACAGTTATTGTAGCAACGTTTTACAGTTTAGTAATTCTATAGCTCATTATAATCGTAAAGGGAATATTAATCATTTGTGGGATCCACAGGTTTGGGATGATTTTTATGAAATCATTTATTTTCTATTTATATTTTCTTCCCACGACTGATGACGCAAACCTGCCATTTCTAATCAACAGTTCCAGATTTTCTCCGTGGTTTGTCGCTGTCCAAATCTTTTCAACCCCTTTCCTTGGTTTTGTCGAGAGCTTGTAAATAATTTAGTCACTATTACAGACTACCACTGTATCACACTTTTCTACGAAGTATGCGCTTCTTTTTTATTATGTGCATAAGAGCGAAACCTAGTGTTGGTGTCTGTTTGGGGCTGCTGGGTTTTGGGCGTGAGCTCGTACAGACAAGTTGACTTGCAGCTTATTTAGGTAAAAGGGCATCAGCTTTGCAAAATCGTGTTTATTTCCAATTATTAACAATAAGCACGTATGGACAGCAGCATGTAGTTCGCATACCGCAGGCTGCACTATGTGTTGCGTTTCATATATCTTGCAGCAAAATGGAAATCGAAAGATTGACGCGAAATCGACCTCCTGTAGTAAAATGCTTTGTGAGCAGATTCGACTGTTGTCGTTTTATTTCTGTTGTACTTCGATACTTGGATAATGTTGACAGTGTAAATGTCTTGTGAAAGCTATAACAAAAATCCGCATTTCTTAATGTCTTAGCATACGTTTGAAACTGCAAATGCCTTTCTATGTTTTTTCATCATTTCAACCGTAAGTTTTTACTTACATTTACCGGATTGAAAAAGCGTACTTCACCCGAAATCGAATTCCAGCAATAAAATGTTTTGTGAGCAGATTCGACTGTTGTCGTTTTAACCTTGTGGTACTTCGAAACTTGAATATTGATAAATGCAGTCAGAATTCTTGCAGAGTTGTGAACGTGTAGCATGGCAGGACGATTCCTCGAATACCATACATCACTTGTTTGAAAGACTGAATAACGAAATGCTGCATAAACCTGCTTTAAATTATTTGTAAACCGGTTAAACCGAAACCTTCGCTTGCATATTAATTTATGCAATTGTCATCATCTGCAGTAAATCTTCAAAAACTGTCGGGTCAGCAAGTTCTGAAAAAGCAGCGAGGGTCAGCCATCCTGGACAAACCAGCTTCTTGAACAGTGTAACAGACCCTTCTGTTATTGTGTCTTACAGATAGGCCTTACTGTATACCAGTGTTTTTCAACCTGTTTGCTGCAGCGGAACCTTCCGCAAATGATTGCAATGCTCATGGAACCCTACGTAATGATCCAAGTTACAATCGCATAGAACTATGGTTGCGAATTTCGTCCCAGGCAATTTCGGTCCGTTTCGGTGGAACCCTGAGGTTACTTGGAACACCGGGTGAAAAACACTGCTGTACACCCCATCTCTCTTCATCCCTTTGTAGACTAACCAATTTCGCTAGCTTATTGTTAGTCTGCGATTTTAAGTCTTCAAATAATCTCTCGATTCTCGCGAACCGATCCCTCTTAAACTTGCTTGTTCAAAGTTGGAGTTTCGAGTGAAAAACGATTTATGTTACCATGGTGTCTTGTTTGCTTGGCTTCATTTTCAGTGGCAATGCAAATTGTGAAAGAACTATATCATGCGTGACGACTTTGTTCATAGATTCTTTACTTTCTATTTTTGTAAAAAAGATCAAAACAGCACAGCAAACTTTTCAGAATGAACATCGTTGGGAGCTGTTAAAACACTTCGCGCATGCCTCAGTGCAGATCCAAATTCCAAACTATAAATATCATTCACTTAAATACTTATTCAACAAAGATTTTTCCTAATTTATTGTATAAATGTTATGAGTAACCAACTATTATTTGTAAAACTTGCATTGCGATCCATTTTCAAAATTTTTTTTGACGTACTAAGCTTATTTTAATCTTTTACTTGTTATGCTATTCTGTACAAAAACATAAAACAATGCTGCTTCAAACTCAATCATTGCTTGCTTTTCAAAAGTCTCAAAAACAAAAAAAAGCCACTGCAGATATCGTTTGAGTCAACTGCACGTCACCGTACCTGTTAGCTAACTTCCATCTGTTTGGAAATCCCAAAGTTTCCACGAATTCAAAAGATTATGTTAACCGAGACCTAAATCTAAATTTGCAAGTTCAAAAGTTTTCTCTGCAGGCGTCGTTTGCACTGGTATCTATCAAAAACAAACTGAACGGCGAACAATGTCAGCAGATAGAGACCCTTCATATCATTGTTACGGGAAGTACTATCAGAGGCCTTCAGCCAATTCCTTCAACACACTCTTTTAGTAAATGGGGGAAACAAGCTAAGTGAACCCAAGCAACACTGAAACGAATGCCACTAAAAAAGGAAATGAACACGAATAAACAAAATAACCTACTCATCAAACTCACATTGTCAGCGTTTCAGACACAAGTTCAATGATCACAGCGCCGTTCAGAGCTTACGAGTCAGGTCGTCGGTCGTCGTGCTATTATTACGCATATGGGCAGAACTGCTTCAGCACCCAAATGTGCTCCGAAGAACCAAGTAATAATACAAGACCAAGGCCACACACGAACACCGCGTTGAAGTCACTGCAGCAAATGTTCCAGCTTTCGAACGAGCGGTTGAAACGTGTTTGTAAACAGAAAGAAAATCAAACGCCTTCATGTTACAGAAGTAACCGCGGATGTTATAAACATTGAAAAGAGATATTACACCAATTTCTACTTCTAAAGTTTCCATGTGAATGCGTCCAGACGAAATGTTAATCTCTGAGAAAACAGTAGAAAACTTAACACGTATTTCTGATGCCCCGCCTTTACCACGATGTGGAAGGACGGCTGTTTCTAGCGATGGTGTCTTTGACTGGACTGGCTATTATTTAGCACAACGATGAGTATCTTGGGACAAATAACATCTCACAGAGAACTTAGATCTACTGTATGCGCATTTATTAAGTTCTGGCAACTTTAAAAAAATAGATCTGACAATCCAATGCATTACACGTAGCCATTACTTGGAAAATAGTTTCAACTGTTCAGCATCCAGTGCTAGACCAATCTTACCATCAGCTAGTCTAGTTACAATCTAAAAGACTTCAATGGTTTAATTTCGCTGTATTGACTTTCATCCGTTCAGTTATTCCGATTTCTTCGCCGCAAGGTGAAGGTGTGTCAGTATTATTACATGCGTTTGTTTTTCTGCGACGGTTTGGGTGGGAATGATCTACAGAAGTCAGGGGAGGAAACTCGATTCCAGATGAGACCTATGGAGAGCTGGTACGTAATATGGAAATTCGACACGTTCTGACAGCCTCAGCGTGTGTTACGTCGTTCACCGATTCGTTTTCGTTCGACTTGTTCTAGACATTTGTACCTTGGACCATTTCTATCACTTGCTTGGTGGCTACCAAGAACAATTTGCACATTTAAACTCGGAAGCTTTGCAAATAGTCCAGTTACGTTGTTCACCGCGTTCGGAACACCTTTTTATTTTCCTTTCCAGCGGTTTGCCACGAGGCCGAAACGATTGCATTTTTTAAAGCAACGCAAAGGTTTCTGAATATATTGTACGTTTTTGAAACTAAAAGAACCAATGCGAACTTAAGAGGGATCTCGGACTTAAAATGGAATCACGTGAGACCGCGCCTGCACCGAAATTATGAGACATTGTACCCAAGGGCGCCCGCAGAATTTTTTCCAGGGGCAACGTCGACAATTGGCTTATCTTTCTCAAGTTGCTGACAATGCAATGCAAATGGACGATCACAAAGGCCTTTTGTGGCGGCCTGGAGATGGCGCCACATGAAAATAAAGGGTCATCTAGATGGTGCCCATAAGTAACAAGTCACTGTGATAGTCACCACAAGCGAATTATCGTAGTTCACTTATCCCTATATAATGATAATGCAACCTAGTAGTAGTAGAGTGAAGTCGCTGGGTGATCTGCTGTTGCTATGGTTGCAATTGATATAGTTGAACGTGGTGACTAGCGGAAGCAAAGAGTGAAGTCAATGACGGATCTCTATTGCTGCTGGTTGCTTTCCCGCTAGTAATTGCCCCGAATTGCCATCTTTCTCTTGTGCTTGCCTCAGTAGTTCAAGGCGATGCAGTCAACTGCAACACTTTACCCTTTCAACACCTCAAAAAAAATGTCCAATAAAGCACGTACTGCATTTGCATCCTTTTTAAAGTTGTATTCAGGTGGAGATGCATACATGTGTGCCAAAAGGATGTACTTTTTGTCATCCTGTACAGCTTTTACTGAATTTGCATATAGTCCAATGTCATTATTATTGTAAACTGCAGACAACTGAGTCTGAATTGGTCATGAACTATCCACAACGTTTGCCGTGCTCGCATTAGTCTGTTCGGGTTGAACCTCACTTCTCAATCTTTAATCTTTAATGTTTTTTAAGCACTGACTATCAGAAATCCCTTTTCTTTTCATAAACTAAATAAAATCCATTTTTCGAGCACGTTGTACAAATAAGTCATGAATAATCAATAGTCAAAACAACATCAGTGGTGAAAAAACAGGAAAGTTAGACACTCTCGCAAAACGTTTTCAAGCAGTGAAAAATAGACGTCTAACTGTAACTTGACGACTGCACGACAACTTTCTAAATTTAGAACACCATGGAGGCTTAAAAAAGGCAGGTGATTATGAAAACTCGCCACAGGAAATACAACTTTGCACTTGCTCACTCGAAAGTCCCAACGAATTCCTAATGATGAAGACGCATCTCCCCAATTAACCTGCATGAAAAACAAGCTGCGTAGTGTGTGAAAAATCAGATAAAGCCTGCATAAGTATGCTTTGATTAAGCTATTCGCTCAGGCACATTGGGAACACTCAGATCAGTCTCACAGAAGCACAAGATTTCAAAAACGTGTGGATGAATTGCGACAGATTCACTCTTGCTTTTTCTCACACAGTATGAAACCACGCGGCAAAACCGGTCAGCAGTAACTGTCTTGCTGAATTAGCTGATAAGACAGGGGTTCCCAAGCTGGGGTACATGCACGCCTAGTGGTACATTTGTCTATCTGGATGGGTACATTTAAGGTTAGCAATAGAAGTAAAAAATATATTTATATAATATGTATTTCCAAATATTCTAAATAATAAAAGTTCCATTAAAAATCCAGTGGATTTTTGTTATTTACTCAGCCTTTTTGTCATAAAGAATTGTAGGGATACACGCTCATCTGCCGAAATGCTGAAGCGCTGCATAGTCAGAGAAAGGTTGGGAACACATCCGATAAGACGTCTGCATTCAACGGTCACAAGCGGCAAAATGCCTGGCTACTACCAGCAGTAGAAGAATCCGCTCCAAGTTGGACCACTCAAAGGAGCGGAGACGAGTGAACTGCAAGCTCACTAGTCTCTCACTGCATGACCCCAGGGCAGTGAACTTGACTCCTGTGCAGTGTGAGCAACATACCGGCAAATAAACTGTCATTGCAAAAAGTGAATCAAGTTGTCGGAAGTGAGCTGCTGACTTGATGCTTTCTAGAAATTTTTTTCTTCGTTCCAATTTCCGGGGGAAGGCAAAAACCTGTTTTGCCCTCTCCTGCGGACACCCGGTATTCTGCATGTTAAACGCATCAAATGCGTGTCAAGCATTTTGCATTTGATAAGCATATCGCAGAGCAGGAAAAAGTATAAGCGTGTTGCTTCTTGTATTGAATTATACTATACTGGTTATTACTGTGACAGCATATTTCATATAAATATGATTTTACGTATTTAAAATGCGTTTCGATATTTTTTCCATCACATTGCAAGATGATGCTTTGCTTTTGATAGTTACGTACTTGGCTGTTTAAGCTTTAGGAAGAAATGGTGATGACTATGGCGTACGAGGAGTGAGACACTAAACAAGTTTAAATTAATAGAATAAAAATCATTTATAAAAACTTGGTGGAAGAATTAAAACGGGCGCTGATGTTATAAACGATTTCAAAAGTTTCCAAGATTTCTTTCAGCCATGATAGGAACATTCAAAGGTATGTAGATTTTGCAATTTCACACGATACTGTTGGTTGATGAGATCCTTTAGTCCTTCACAATCAACTTTTCTCTTTGAGCTTTTTGCAACATTCCCGAATGTGTACTGCCGATATTTTTATGGAATTATTTCGCAAATGCACACTCCACATCTTTGTTCGATTGTGTTCAAGCATACTGCAAAACGCAAAATGCCTTTTCGGTTGATCTGAACACGATTTCTACTCCTGAAAAGAGAAATGCATGGAAGAGAAAACATGTGTGAGTTGTTGCAACATATTTTGTTAAAATTTGTGATCATTTGGGAAAAACGGTCATGTTGATACAATGTCTAATGATATCAATCTTTCGAAAAACTCTATATGTGCTACAAAACGTGAATGAAGCAAGATATAAATATCAGACGTCAGTAAATGTAGTGATGAAACTTTATAGTTGTAAACTTCTCACCTGTTTTCGACAACGGCGCAAAATACAAATCAAAATTATTTAAAAATCTCAAGAAGCAGATTTATCTGTTCGGTCACGAAAAGTATGCGCTAAAGCAAGCGTTTTGGCGACGTTCTCTGTATTTCGTGTGGAAGCGGATGGGGATGGATTCTGCTACTCGTGCGAAGTTGTTAATTCCCGGAATTCAAAGTTTGCGGTAAACATGCGGTAAACAAGAGTATATAGACAACGCAAATACTTCCGGTAACAAACAACGGGCGTCTGATGACGTAGCGATGCGTCAACAACAATGATTACCAGCAACCAGGAACAACTTCATGATGGTGATACTAAACGTCAATGTGACTTCCGGTTTAAGTCAGTGTCACTTCCACTTGAAGTGTTAAACTCCGTGAAAAGGGTATATCTCACCATATGTTTTCTCTAATTTTCGTGGGAAATATTTGAACGGTTTATTACCTTAGACATAAACTTGACATCTCACACATGAATATGGCCGAACACCAAGGTATGGGCTTGTACAGTATCAGCCAGGGTTTCAAATAAGTCACAACAATGCACCAAAATAAGCTACGTGGTGAATGGGATAGTAAGTAACTCCTGATAAGACGAGTGAACCCCTGAAAATCGAACACACTCTTGTATTGTACTGCGTAATGGAAACATATATGATACGTGATGAGAGAGAGAGAGAGAGAGAGAGAGAGGGAGAGTTTATTGGCACAAACATTAAACAATTTCATGCAAAAATAAAATTAAGGTGCTGGGACACCGAAAAAACCTGAAAAACAGGTTGTCTCGTCGGGCGCCCCACGAAAGTTTCATAAATTTCTATCGTGGTTTAAAATTGATGGCCGAATTAGTGCGAATTTAATAAGGTTGTAGTTTTGAAGAGGTTGCAGTTTGCTGGATGATCAACACAGTTGCGCGGGAGTGCTGGGTCGCAACCGGTATCTATCGTGGTTCGCTCAGTTCCGCAAGGAGCTGAGCGTGGCAGAGAAAGTGTAAACCCAGCCAAAATGAAACTCTGCCCGGGTTTCCATAACCCTTTCGCATCCAAGCAGACGACTGTTGCTCTGTAGCAGTTCATAGTTTAGTGCCAAGAGTTGAATTGAGTTGAGTTTATTTGGCGAAATTTAAGAATTTCAAAGACTAGAAAGAAACCATAGCAATTGCAAAAACGCCAGGGCATCGAAAAAAACACAAGGTTATCGAGTCGTTGCCCCTTGACTGGTCGATTAAGGTGCACAGCAAGCCAAATTTACATCGAATCGGATAGCCTATGTGGGAAGGAGCTGCCAGATGATCAACACAGTTGCGCAGGGAGTGCTGGGTCGCAACCGGTCTCTCTCGATGGACCAGGTGCTCAGATCCGCAAGGATCTGGGCGTGGCAGAGAAAGTATAAACCCAGCTAAAATGAAACTCTGCCCGGATTGTCATAACCCTTTCGCATCTGGCAAGCTCTACAATTGTTTGCAGCGGTTGTAGAATGAGGATGAGTCATCCAATGCAGCCATCATATCGTTGGAATGGAGAAGCGGAAAGCTCCTGGGGTCGGGTATTCTGAAAGCCCCGTGTTCGAACCTCATCCACCACCAGAAGTGAGCCGCTGAGTCTAACGCGCTGTCTCTGCTCCTGGAAAACAAAAGAACACCAGCAGCGACATAGAAAAAACAAATCACACACACACAAAGAGAGAAATTGACCTCCAAGAGGAGGTCAATTCTCCCACTTCTGCAAAAGCCAGCCGCTTGAGGAGCCATGCGCACTGTTGTATACAAGCTTCACAAGTTGTGCAGAAGCATTTCATGATGGTGAAGAAACTCCAAGGCGCCGGCCTGCTGCATGTGATGTAGAACAACCTTCTTGGCGCATTTTCCCTGCAAAAGAAAGAGACCGCGGCAGAAAAAAAAGCGAAAACGGCAACAAATACAACGGAAAACGAAACAGCAATAAACAGTCAATTCATACACGCAAAAACAAACTAGAATCTAATACTAATATTGCACTCACAGTATATACCTGATTAGCTAATATCAATGGTACATTACAAACAGGCAGAGATCGGAAAATCCCAGGTGTACAGCCCTAACCTCAGCGTAGTTTCATAATATCGCATAGGATAATCAATGACTATATTCATTAACCAGTTTGTCTTTTAACTGCCTTTTGAAGGCAGGTGGTGAAATATCGTATAAAGAAGGATCAATGGAGTCCCAGATTTTTGGGCCAAGGTGTTTTAGAGACCTTTTGGCTTTGACTGTCGAAGCCAGTTGCCAAATGTACAGTATCCACCTCGTGTGGCAGCACGGGCTGCACGGGAGTGGGCCTGATTTACGGAAGTAAACAAATGATCGAAATTAACAGATATTCTACCCCAGTGCAAATTATGCATGAACTTACCTATTTCAAGAATGTATATATCATTAATTTTAAGAAGGTTAAGTTTTTATACAATGGTGAGACTCTCGACTTGTAAGAGCTATAGGTCATTGCTCTTAATACTTTGTTATGTACAAGGGCGTACGCAAGGGGAGGGTTTTGGAGTTAAAACCCTCCCCTTCAGCTTGATGTTTTACGAAAAGTTCATTACCTGCGCAAAGGAGATTAACTGTTTTCGCATACTTTTTGCTTGTTAATTTGTCGACTTAATGCAAATACCACGGAATAAATTTGCATGCAAATTTCAAGGAACATTGTAAATGGGCCAAAAAGTAATAATTACGTTTTGGTGGGAATTCGGGCTATCGTCTGCGTTCAAAAACCGTCTCACCACTATTTGCAAACACTCCATCGCATGTTTAAGATTGTGTTCCGCGACAGTAGACTTTGTCCGAAACAATTGTCTTTATTTTGTCTGCTAAGGCTGATCAGCGCAAGCGCTGAGCGCATTGGCTACATCAGCAGTTTCTGTAGCATGATAGAACTGTTGCACGAGCTCAAAAACAGCATTTTTTAACATAGAAGCATTCAGGAATTTGATAATGTCTCAGCAAGGAAAAAGGAAAACTAAAAGTTTGCTGGACTTCTATACATAATAAAAAATTGAGAGTTTTCTTGCGTACTTC
>Ga0210059_1001722_pt1 | contig 33370 bp, 30 predicted proteins | sample Ectturendosymbi2_FD_188042 | JGI IMG/M metagenome (GOLD analysis project Ga0210059, IMG submission 188042) | Ecteinascidia turbinata endosymbiont from Florida, USA - Sample 2 (SPAdes) (version 2) | ecosystem: Host-associated > Tunicates > Ascidians > Unclassified | place: Key West, Florida... | reverse complement strand
TCGTCAAAGGATCAAGCCAGACAGTATTTTGCCTAGCGACCCCAGACTTCCTGTGGAGCTTCTACAAGAGCTGAGCAAGACATCGGTCTTTTGACGATATCAGCTCTTGCAGAGGGCGACTCATTTGGACAAGCCAAACAGTATCTCCCCTGGACAAGCCACCTTTTTAATAAGCTCAAGCTGAGACTGGCCCTTCATAGGTGTCCAGTAACAGCACTCCTTCTGGCATATGGAAACATGACACCATCGGGAGGCAGAGCCTTTGAAAACTCAAGCTGAGACTGGCCCTTCATAGGTGTCCAGTAACAGCACTCCTTCTGGCATATGGAAACATGACACCATCGGGAGGCAGAGCCTTCAAGTTTATTCTCCGATAGCTGACCAAGGCGGGGCAGACTAGCAGAGAGAGAACAAAGTCAATTGGTGTTAGACCAAGTTCTGATCTAACCTTGCAAGTCCGCCCTTTTTTATACTAATTCTGACCAATCACATTTGGTTTCTAATTGTCGTACATGATTGACGTACACGTTGGCTAGACAACGGATACAACTCAGAACCTGATTGGTACAAGCTTTGCGTGGGCGTTTCCGGTCTTGTCTGCCCTGTCATACCTGTTCATCAGTCTCGTTTGTCAGTCGACTCAGCAGGTCGCATCTGCTTCTGGCGTTCTTCGCAGTTCTTGGTTTTCGGATTTCCTTAATTAATTTTACAGTATATTTAACTTTTCTTTCATTGTGAATCCTGACTTATTGTTGACATTCTTCATGCTTCATTATTCCCGAATTTCTTTGGTTGAAATCACTGTATTTTCAGCCTTTCAGTAGCTGTCCAGCCATTTTTCAGTACCTGTTCAACCCAACAGTTGCATGGTAGTTTTTCCACTCTTGATCTCAATTTTGTCTTTCAAGTTCGGTTTATATGTAGTAGAGGTTGTATTTGCTCTGCTACAAATATGAAACACTATAAGTTAATGAAATTTTTATCAATTTCGAATGTCAAGTATCCCTGCTCGAACGTAAAGCCTCCCCGCACAAACCCAAAGGCCCCATATTGACGACTTGCTGGCGACTGTTCTGAGCCTGTCAAGATCAGCTGCGTCATAAACACAAACAACGGGCTAAGCAGAATTCCAACAGAAACAAAAGTGACAAAGCTTTTCTTGGACTTCGTTTTTATCAGTGACGAAGTAAATTTTCACCTTAGTGGTCCCGTGAACAAACAGAATACTCGTATGCGGTTTTGGGCTCAGGCCCAGCCTAATGTGCATCAGTACTGCCCACTCAGTGTGGAGAAAGTGACTGCTTGGTGCGCGTTGGATTGTGTAACTTATAAATGGCATTATCGGGTCATGCTGGTTCAAGGATGCTCATGGACGTCCGGTAACTGTGAACAGAGAGCGATGCATTGAACTAGCGATACATTGAATAATTTAAACTTCTTCTGTCTCGGACGTCTCTGTTAAGAAACTTGAAATGGTGAAAACTTTGATATTATATTAAGTTTCAGTTTATTGCCACAACTTACTTTCAACATTTTTTTGTAGCGACCAATAAACGAGATACAGGGACACCGAAAAGCCGTAGGTTGTCGTCCTGCTGAATACCCCTTGACTTAATGGCAGGCAGATTATTCGAATACCCTACTTCCCTTCTAGCCCTTGACAATGTGTTACTTATCCGTAAATTTTTCATTTAAATATTCAATTTAAAGTCGATTTCAGACAGTGGGTGAGGATACACATATGAATATTGACACACTTATGGACATTTTCTGGATGATTCACAGAGTTAGATGGGTGAACCGGTGGGCAAGAAAAAGTTTGCACTCTGTAGCCCTGTCCAACTCTGTCAGGCCTGTGGAATGAACAGTTATATGAGATGTCTGGTTGAACCAGTCTGAAAATTGGCGCCACAGCTGTGAGGAAGCAAGCAGTGGCAAACCATCCTCAAGCCGCCATTGGTCTTGATAGGAATAGCCTACTCAAAGCGACACAATGCTCCTACAACGCCGTTAAACAAAACACCACGGTAGCGAATCAGAAAATGCTGGTCAAAACACGGTCACTGCAAACAAACAGTCAAAATCTAAGGTTACAAAAGGGAAACACCTTTTCACAGTTGCGCATATGCTGCAAGTTTTCCTCCATTTAACAAAATGAACACAACATTGAAACCTGCAAAGCAATTGAGAATAACACATCATCTTTTTTCAAATTTCACTTTCACTGACCGCTATAGGGCAGTCAAAGCTTCTTTAATTCAACGTTGGAGTAATTATAAGTAACGTAACTATTCTTTTAAAAATCGTGCTGTTATCCTCTATATCCTTTATGGCAGGTTTTCCAACCGGGGGTGCTTTCACTCCATGGGGCACGAGATATCCTTTCAGGGGGTGCAAAAACGTGGATTTGGCAACATAGCAAATATTATACATAATTAAATTTAAATGTTGAACTGAACACCGTGGCTCAAAACAGTGTGCTGTGAGGTGTGCCTCGGTGCTCCTCGAGAAACTAATGTAGATATAGTTGTGATGTAACAGCATAATTAATAAAGATATTATTGTGATGTAACAGCATAATTGATATAGATATTATTGTGATGTAGCAGCATATTATACAACTTAAGCCAACAGGGTACTGGAAGTATTGTTTCATAAATCAGAATAGCATATACAAATTTGGAACTTGTTTCCTTCTTTTTATAAAAAAAATAAACCTTACGAGGAATATTCTGGAGGGGTTTTGGCACTCAGCAATAAATATGTAGCCTATCCAAGAATTTGTGAAATTGCAATTGGGGTCAATATCCCACTCGCGACGACGTACCTGTACATATAACGTCAGCCTTGGACAAGGGCTCCACTGTGGCCTTGGTGATGTTGGACCAATCTGCTGCCTTCAATGTGATTGATCATGATATACTCCTGCAGCGCCTCGAATTTGCCTTCGGTATTTCAGGCCGAGCTCTTAAATCGTCTGGCTCGTACCCGCAGGATCGGAGTCAGTGTGTCTGTGTAGGGAAAGATGTCTCCAAAACTCTTCCTGTGGTTTACGGAGTGCACCAAGGCTCAGTACTGGGTCCACTCCTATGTACAATAAATCAATAGGGGAGATATGTCAGAGACATATAATGTGTTGTACCATTGCTATGCTGACGACATCCAGCTCTACTGTGCAGCGGAGGGCAGCGAAGACCTAGCAACACAATTGAGTTCTATAAACGAATGTATTGACGAGCTGAAGTCATGGATGGGATGCAATATGCTCAAACTAAATTCTGAAAAATCGGAGTTCATCATATTTGCTTCGAAAAAGTCTCCTGGTTGCTATGTGACACCGTCGTTGCCTTGGCACTTGCGAGACATAAACATATCTTATTGCGTACGGTCTCTGGGTGTAATTTTTGACAGAGCATTGTCGTTTGCTAAACATATTGACTACATTATTAAATCCTGTAACTTCTACATTAGAAATATTGGACGATTCCGACAGTTTCTCTCCAAAAAAAACTGTGAGAAGCTTGTTGTTGCACTGGTAACATCCCACCTTGACTATTGCAACTCTTTACTAAACGGTTTGTCAGAAACGCACATGTTGCGACTACAACGCGTTCAAAACACTGCCGCACGTTTGATCTGTCGTATTAAGAAATTTGAGCACATTTCGACGTCTCTCCAGTATCTTCACTGGCTTCCCGTTGTGTTCAGGCCGCGTTTCAAACTTCTATGCATTGTATTTCGAGCTTTGCGTGGCGTTGGCCCCCTTGATCTTCAGGAGTTGATCTGTCCTTACCGCCCCACACGCTCATTGCGTTCTGAAAGCAAAAACCTTCTCTATGTTCCAGCCTGCCACACAGCGACTTACGGCAACAGGTTGTTCACTGTAGAAACCGCAATCCTGTGGAACGACCTGCCGCAAGAAGTGCGAGATGCTGAGAACCTCTCCTCGTTTAAAAGACTGCCCAAAACTCATTTTTTAAATTCTGCCTTTCCTCAAAATTGTCGTTCAGAATGTTCTTAGTGTATTTTAACGTATTTTAGAATGTGCTTTGCGTGTCACTTTCGCAATATCATTGTTCAGCACCTTAGAGCGACATGTCGGATTTCGGCGCTTTATAAATGCATGAATTATTATTATTATTACCTACGTGAGACTGGATTTAGTTCTCTTTTGTCAATCAAGGCAAAATCTAGATATCCTTTGAACCCACAAGCTGACATGTGGATATCTATCAGCAAAGAAGTACCACGATTTGTCAAATTGGAAACAAGAAACAGAAACAAAAGTCATTAGATTTAAATTCTAAATTTTTAAATGTTGTTTTTTAATGTTTGCTTCCAGTTCACCAATTAAAAGCTCTAGAGCTCTAGGTCAGTGGTTCTTAACCTTTTGTCTACCACGAAGTAATTGTCCTTCTCGTCGTCTCGCTTACTTTAAAATCAGTAAAACGTTCTTATTGGGGTGGCAATAGTTCAGTGGTAAAGTCTCCGCCTCTCAATTGGAAGGTTGGATGCACGGCCACTGAGTGAATTGCCGTGGCGCTCCTTGGGCAAGAGCGTTCACCTCAACCACCGGCAAGAAGCACAATTCAGGCTTCAGCCTGCCGTCATCAAATATTTTGAAAAAGGTTCTTAACCTTTTGTCTACCACGCCTCCCTTAAGTAATTGTCCTTTTCTTTCAAGTCTCCCTTGCTTTAAAATAAGTTGGAAACACTTTTCCGTTCAAAAACGACCCATCTTGTAAAGTGCGTAAGGGCTCGCGCACCCCTGGAAATTCATTTGCGCTTCCCTGGGGAGGCGTGCCTCTCCGGTTAAGAACCACTGCTCTAGGTTTTCTGCAAGCTTTCGAAGAATCAGTGAACAGGTCTCTGGTCATAGGCGTAGCCATGGGGGGCCTAGAGGGCCACGGCCCTCTTCAAATTTTCGGAACATAGGCTACAGTCATATTGTGCTTTAAGAGGTGGTTTCCGAAACAAAATAGTGTTATTTGCCTAAAATCAAGCATTTTGCACCCCCAATTTTTTTGGCCCCTCCCAAATTTTTGGGCTGGCTACGCTACTGGCGCTGCTTCCATCTTTTTGCGATGATTCAAACTTGCACATATCTGTATATAAGTAACTACTTTCCACATGTGAGGTAAGCAAGCAATCAATCAGCAAATCTTTAATAGGAAACCGATTTCACGTAATACTACGCATCGTCAGTCCTTAAATCTTATTCAAATATATGAATCTATTTGAATAACCTCTTACGAACACTGCAAGAAGCTTGTTGACAATATGCCTCAACGAATTGAAGCGTTGTTGAGGAAACATGGAGGTCACACAATATACAGATTTTTTTGCAAAACTGTATTATTTGTTTGTTCATGTCTTATATTCTTTCATGTTTCAGAGGAATATCGGTGTTCAATTTTAAACAAATTAACAAAAACGTGAGTGAAAACGAAAAAATCCGTAATTCACTCGTGTGGTCTGAAACTTTGCCACAGCACTGCAATTGTTTAGATATAGACATATATGTAGTACAGCAGTAAATAAGAAAAGAAACGAAAAACTCCTTGACTGTTAGTTAAGTCCCCTCCGGAGATTTGAAGTTGATTGGCGAAATATAGTTGGACTTGTGAGATCAAGTTGGATGTGCATGCGTTATAATGGGAATCCAAAACTGTTGGATGATCAGCAGAGTTGCGCAGTAAGTGCTGGATGGCAATCGGCATTTATGGTGGTATTCACTCATTCCCGCAAGAGATTGAATATCGCGTAACTCGCCCCCCCGTACGCTTTTGCAGCGGTTTCATAATTTCCTGATTCGTATTATGACATGCGAGCGCAGTTCTCCGTTTCTGTAAATAGTTTCCTATGAAAAAGAAGAACAATATGGAAATCTTCCCTGCCACTTCCAATTTAACTTGAAAGATAATCCGTGACTAATCATATCCCTAAACAACGATCGTTAAAATGTCAAAAGGATTTCGCTGTGAAGGGAATAAATCACCTTGACGACAGTTGGAACAAACCCTCGCGAACTGTTGCCAGCCAGGTTGTCGTCACCTCCAAATCCAAGTTACGTAAGTTAACACCTTGGTAAGCAAGCAAAGCTCATGTTGAGATTAGTTTTGTTTTCATTCGTTGGTGCTCACTGCACACTGATGTTAAATCATGTTCATGTAACACAGCGCTAGAGTATTACAGAAACGAAAACAGAATGCAGTACTTGCATCAGGAAGCAGTGTATTTTGTTGAACAGTGCACAAACAACAGGGAACTTTCGATAACAAAAAATATAAAGTGACAGTTAAGGCTTTACCATTCCTGGCTAGAAATGCTCGTTGGAAGTTTTTTAATTTTTAAGTCACTTTTTTTTACCAAACTGTGAGTGGAGATCATCTGGAGCAGTAATTGCTGTGTTTCCTTATAGTTGGAATTAACGCCTAATTTGTAAATGAAAAGTTTGAAAGATACGAGAGTGAGGGTGATAAAATTGTCCTTAACTTTAAACGTTTGGAAATCTTGGCAGAGCAACTGCTCCCGTGATAGTAATAGTGGTTTTCACTCCGTTGTTGCCAAATGTTTTGAGACGCCTGATTTATTTCTGTCTGAGATTCAAGCGAAGCAAAGTATTTCATTTGTTAAAACTTTTTTACAGCATTCCAGATTTAGTTTTACGAGTGATATAATAATTGGTGAAGAGGATTAGAAAATGTTTTGTTGTCACAAATCCCTTTTTGTTTTTTTAATATTCAACACTGTTAAATCATAATATTTTTGTGATCATTTATTACATTTTAAAATCAAGGTAGTTTAAAGTGTACCTGGAACATTAAAGATTGCCATACGATATTTATTGAAAGTAATAAATACTCAGACTTATCGTAAAACGTTTTACTTTGCTTTAAGGTTTCTTTGCGGTCTAAACCTACTTCTAGCAGGTGCAGACTAATCGCAAATGCAAACAACAGTCTGTCAAAATCAACGACTGCTGTCGCGACATCACTGCGGCGTCTGCTGTGGGTCGCTGAGTCAAACGTCTTTCCGCAGGAGGCCCTTTCAACAAAATTAAACGATCTCATGACAATTTTGCTTCAACATTTTAACTAAGGTAACCAGCAAAAGCAGTTTCTCGAACCTTCTCGGCTCTTTTTCTTAATTCCCGACTCATCATTTCTTCACCCGACATGCTGCACGATAACAATAGAGGCACTAGAAGCCCAACGCTTTACATAGGTCTCTGCAGGCTTCTGCCACTGTGCGAAGTCTGTGGCTTTCACTTACATCATTCGTCCAAAGCTTAGAAATATTTAAGTTTCAAAGCTTGGGGCAAAAATATAGCATCTGAAGATAACATGTACCATTGTTCAAAAAAGGTAAACTTCCTGCTTTTGCACAGTTTTTAAAGGACTAAGTATCTCGTGTGGCTTTCATAATTCCTGTTGCTCAACATGGTTGAGGAGCTTGCTCAAATGAAGATTCAATTGTCGGAATTATGCGAAGCAGTGAACCGCTTGTCCCACTTCATGAGAACCGTCGCAGATTCCGTGCTGAGCGTAGAAAGCAAACTCGATTTGCTGCTGATGAAGATTCTGGAACAACAAAAGGAATCTTTTGGTCTTGATGAAAACCTCACGGCAGTGCCGAGAAAAGACGATGAGTCTCACAGCAAAACAGATTCCTCAACGTTATCGACAGGTGGTTCGCAGAAGGTGCGCAAGGAAAGCAAAGCAAAGGTCCGTGTGACTGTAGTGTTTCTTTCCAAATATCATGGCTCACAAATTGTTTGAACCGTGAGTGAAATGTCGGGCCACGTTGCGTAATAAATGAGGCATATATAAAGTCACCACGAACAGAAAGCACGTTCAAAAGCTTACATATATGAAAACAACTAGTACAGTGATCTCGGTGGGTTATTTCCATATCTGCTTGAAGGCGAAACTGTGGGTAGCTGAACGTGTTATTTGCTTAGTTTCGATCTTTTTGGCGACGCCGTCTGACTGTAACAGCCTGAAATGTGAAACGCTACTCGTTCTTTCGCAGCATGCGACAAAACCCAGTTGCATGTCTTCAAACAGGTTCGGTGACTTTTCACATTCGTGCAAAATGTTTTTCCCGAATATGTGCAATAAATATACTGAGCTTCGTCACCGACAACAATACGTGGATTTAGGGTGTACCACGTATGAATGAGAACAATATGTCAATGCCTTCATGCAGCAACAATTCGCACCTTGATTTTGTTTGGGTGCGGCTAAATCTAGGTTTTCGTTTATTTGCTACTATTATTATTATCATTGTTCTGCTTTTGATGACGAGTAAGAAGTGCAACGCACCGGAAGCAACTGCGACAATCAGCGCTTTATTACGTCACAAATGCAGTCAGTAGCGCAGCCAGAATGAAGCCGAAGAGGCCATGGCCCCTCCAAAACAAACTTGTTCAGATTTTTCGCTGGTGTGTTATATCAATTTCAACTGTTCGATGCCGACAGGTAGAAGATATTTCACGTCATATCCTATTGTAATAGACCAGAAATTGAGCTGTGACATCGAAATGATCTTTGTGCAAAATAACTAAAGATTGAAATCTAATGACGTCAGTGACTGGTCCCTCCCTAACAAAATGCCTGGCTGCGCTACCGAATGCAGTCTCCGTATGGGTTCTTTCAGTTGCTTGTCATAAATCGATTGATTCTATTCTAAAACATTTTATTTCTTACATAGACCTGTAAGTCTTCTGATAGATTCCAGTGCATCATCATAATTGTAATTTATTTTTTTCCAAAGCAACGAGTGGTGTTTCTATAAGGACGGGTAGGAAAGCAAAAAAAGATCCTGCAGATGTGGGTCGTGACCAGGCATGGGACAATTTCGGCCAGCGGCCACATATCCGTTAATCTCTTCAATTCGGCCAGCTGAACTGGGCCAAATTATCCTATCAAAGCCAATTCATCATACAAATTCCTTACAATATCAATGATTATCCTCAGTGCAAGGCTCTCTCCAGACCAACCGACCGTTATTGTCGTGCAGTGTATTCATCCGCTTCATGATTTCACTAACCTTTTAAAACTCATTCACTGCGGTGCGCGTTTCACAACAATGGCCTTTGTTCAATCCGATCTGACAAAAAAGATTATTCTGAAACCATCACAGTATAACAAACAGCAGCTTGCTGTTCATTGATTGGCAACACTTTTACAAACTGGACGTTCCAGTGAAAATGAAAATGTTAACCCTTTATGTGAAGATGAGCAGAGCGAAGAAAAGAAAAGTGAACAGATGGTCCGAGTGTTTGATAAAGAGTGGCCAGCAAAGTCTTTTTCGCTATGTGACCAGAAAACGAAAGCTGGAACTAAAGTAACTCGAAAAGCAGAAATTACCTATTGTATCTTAACCTTTGGTATCGTTAGTTGAAGAGATGAATGTGTCTGCTGTGTACATGTGTGCATGCCCCACTTTCAATCACGCTGGCATCGCTAGCAGCAGTACTGGTTCATTGCACTGATGGCAGCTGCTCTACAACTAGACGTTGACGACACATGATTGAGCGATGCTGTATTTGTGAATCGCTTGTGACGTAACAATATTGGTTGACCTGTCTCCACAATTTTCACAGTGCAGTTTATTTGGTTAGTAACGCACAGCTTATGCTGTGTGAGCTGGGTGTTTATGTTGTCCATTTGCAACGACAGTGGAGGCTAATAATGTTAATTCGATGAAACGTTTGTTGATCAGATATAATTGCAAGGTGTTAAGTTAAGGGGCAAGGAAAACTTAAATACGGTTACGTTGATGCATCTTGTGCACCCTGCAGATTTTGTGGCAATTCCTCTGACTAACCTGTAACAGCAGTAGCAACGCGTGTTTTTCTGCCATTCTGACTTCTAATTTGTGATGCAGCTTTTATCATTTAGTGACTTCAAATTTGCCCAAGAGGAAGGAAAAAAATTTAAATGGTAGATGATATCATGACTGGCACTTATGCACAAAGGAAAAGAAGAGCTGAGGATAGAGAAGAATGGCGGAGGGATGTCATGAGAGACCTGCCGTAAGGCAGATTACCTTGATGATGATGACGATAACTTCAAATTTGTTATATACAGTATAGCGCACATGCATTATCACTTCTGCAAAACGTATGCGAAAAGTTCGACTTCTACTGGCGAAATTTTCGTCGCAAGGTCAGAATAAGCTTTCAACAATGCCTTACATTTTCCGGAAAGAGAAGAATCGAAATCTCGTAAATTAGGCACAATTAGCGCAGCTGAACATCAAAATGAGCACTGTCATTGCACTTAGGCCTACAGCGCAGGTGATCAAAAAAGGTTTGACTCTAGATATATGTTTTGTTGCTTATGCACTCCGCCGTTTCATGTGTTCTTTTCCCCGCTTTTTCTTTAAAGCTTATCACAGAAATATTGAACGTCATTTCATTTCTCAAAAAGTTTCAGAATATCCGGCATCATGTTTCAAAACTGGCAACTTGTGCAGTAACCGCCTGTTCGAGTAACGCATCTACACTGTCGAACGTAAAGGCACGGTAATCTGATATAGCAATAACTTTTTAGCCGTTCACCTCTTGTCACCTGACCAGGCGGAATCAACAGGGGGACCAAGAATGCGGTGTGTCCCTGGATTCGGAACTTCTTTCAACGGCACTGCAAACAAACAGTTCATTTCTTTCATCTGCTCCCAATCTGGGCCGATGTCAAGTTTCAGAATCCCATTTGGCTCGCCTATCAAAAGGTTTGCCCGCTGGCCAAAAATTTTCACTGGCCCTGGCCCAGATTATATTTCCAATGCTTAACGCATGTTATTATTTTTCTTATGTTATCATTTTATAGTCAGAAAAACTCTCGACGCAAAGGACAGTAAAGATTTGACTTGTTTACAGTTGGACCAAACTGCTGCTAAGTATCAAAGATCGCCACTGTCGGCATCCAAGAGCACACCGGATTTGACTGCCGAGGTTTCGCTGAGCGAGCTTGAGTCACCCTTCATACCCAATCCTCGCAGCGTATCCACGCTCTGCAGCAAAGGTTGTGGTATGCAGTTGTTCTCTAAAATGTGTGCGCAGATCATTGAAACTTTTTACTTAATGTCTTCTTCCGTACTGTTTGAATCGTGAGTTTGCATCACACAGTGACTTTATTAGCAAGGTCTCTGCGTAAACGTGACTAGCCTTTTATTTTGATTCGGTTTCGGCGGTCAGAAGCAGAATTAAAATAGTTGGAGCAGTAAAGGGTTTCGCTGGTGCATCAGGTCGAAAATTGCTACGGAGTTGCGCAGTCTCGGGCAAATAGAAAAATGCATTGCGAATATTACAGTAGAAAGAAGTGTCGTAATGAATTTTTACAAGCTTTGCTCGCGTGTTTGTTTGTTCGATCGAGGTCAAAGGTCAGAGTTGGCAAGAAACAAATCCTCGGAAGTCAAACAATTGCGCAAACTGAGTGCAGCTTCAAAAAGGAAATTGCAAACATCAGTCAACGTGTGTTGACCTCCTTATACCGCTCGTCACTGCAAAATATTTTTTTGTCACTGCGGGATTCCTTTGTCTGGAAGCACTGACTGCTCGGGACTAATTCCAAACAGTTAATACAAAATCGTTTTGCTTTGCTGGCAAAAAGACGCTTTTCCCGCCAGCTCCCTATAGTGGCGCTCCATAGCGATCCAGCCATTGTCTTAATCACTTGAACCTTATGAAGCAAACTTGAGAAGTTAAATTATAAGAAAGATACATCAAATTTGGAAGACAATTTTTTAAATATTTAAAAATCATAGTTGTGTCACAATGGGTTAAAATCATGGCTTGCTCGTTTATTTCGAGACTTCAGAGCTTTATTAAATGCTCAGCTCAGTGATGAACCCAGGTTTCGTAAGCAACACAAATCTGTGAGAAGTTCAAAGCTCGTTAATTTTCGGGTGGTTCAGTTCAGGTTTTCTTCTATTAAATTATATTAAATGCATTTATGAATTGCATTACTTTGTTAGCTTTAAGTTGTACTTTAGTTCGGCAGTGGTTTTCCTTGATGATTGCAGTAATTTGTTAGTTTTAAGAGTAAATTTTTCTTGAAAACCGTAGTTCTTGATCCTGATCCTGGCAGGAGTAAGCTTGTCGACGCCTGCTTGTAAGCGACGGCACAATAAGCGTGAAATGGAGAAACTGAGGAAAGAACATCGGAAAGTTGTGGAAAGCAGTCTGGGGTCTGCAAAGTCAGAACAAACAACTACGCATGAAACAAAGAAAGTCTCGTGCGAGAGTGGTGTGTTTTCTTCTGATGAGATCTCCTCTGATGACAATGAATATGGTCTCAGAAAAAAAGCAGGTACAGTACTTGCGTTAATTGTTTCTCATTGAACTGAACTCGCCTGCCAAATTACCAAATGAATTCTCCCCCTGCCACGTGCCCCCCTGTTGAGTACATAATGTGTCGGGGTCAGTGGTTTGAAGATCACTTGAAGCTCCAACATTTTTAAGCATCCTTATGGAAGCTCTCAGCAAAAGCTATGTCATATTTATGAGCTCTCATTCAACACGCTATCTGTGCACGAATGTAGGGTTAGGGCCGATTTCATCAAGAATTCTAAAGTTTGAAAATAAATTGTACCTTTCCCAACATCTCTATTTAGTTAAACAGTTAAATGAGCACAATAATAAGTTTGCTTACTTTCCTAAACGCACGATATTCGTGCACATGTCACACCACGGTACCTTTACCAATGTCAGAAAACGATGGCCTGATCACTGATAACTAAGCTACTTCTGGTTCCACACGTACATGTTGAAAAGTGGATTCCAACCTATAATCAAACGTTTTTAGTCTGTTGTGAATACGTAGTCATCCTATATCAGAAGAAAAGTTTTGAGCAGCAAAGCCTGTAAACAGACAGACACGTTCGTAATCAGTCAAATATTTATTGAGGGCTGAATTCACTTCTTAGGAAAATCTGTTAAAGTTTCGAAAAATTTGCAAAAATCCAAATATTTTTCTCAAGCTTCGTAATTTATTCGTTGGTGTTGGGTTAAACACATATATCATATTTGGTTTCCTGGTTTAGTGGCGTAGCCAGCCCAAAAATTGGGGGGGGGGCAAAATATATGATTCTAGGCGAATAACACTATTTTGTTTGGAAAAACGCCTCTCAAAGCACAAAATGACTATATTTTCAAAGCATTTGGGGGACATGGCCCCTTTGGCCCCCCCCCTGGCTACACCTATGTCCTGGTTGTAGAACGTCGGGTCAAATTAATTTCACAAAATTTTTCCTTTTTATTATAAGCAGATCTACGTTCCAAGCGGGTATCATCTCATAATAGGTTTACATGAAGGATAGGTGAACCTACATTTCTATTGCAGTTGAATCAAAGCCCATGTTTGTAAAGCGAGGAAATGCTCCGACTTAGAATTGCATGAGTGGGAAAGCAGTTTCATCGAAACAAAACTCAAGCTCTGAAGCAAAAGCTTTAAAAATCAAACGTTTTGATTCGAAGTCCATAACTTTTGCAATTGTTTGTGCGTTGGGCAATTTCCAAGTTAATCTCCCCCTGTTGCGTTTCTGTCTACTGGTGTTCCAAAAAATGCTTTGAAAATGGGGCGTGATCCACCTGATTCGTATCAAAAACCTGTGCGGTTGGACCAGAGATTTTCTAATCAAATAACCCTTCATCACCGAATTTGATCGTTGTTTCTCCGCTCGCAATCATCAGTTTTCCAGCGCTAAGCATGTTTGCATCGGCGTCGGAAATATTTTTTCCAGAGGGGGCCATTAGTGGATTTTTCCACAGGTAGCCAAAAAGAGTTTTCCAGAGGTGGCCAAAAGTGGTGAAATTTCATTCATCCTTCTTGAAACTAAGAAAGCAACTTTTGTTGCTAAAAATGTAATAGGAAATGGTCACATTTCAAAATCCAAGGGAGCCTTGCCCCCCTGCCCCCTTCCAACGCCCATGCATGTTGGCCTGCTCTCTTTCTTCCTGCTCCAGACCAGGCTGTTTGTTGTTTATTGGCAGCAAGCGAAGCCGAAGAAATACCAGAAGGTAGTCCGTCTGGCGAGGCGCTGAGAGGTGGCGATGAGTTGGTCGCGGGCGACGAAAAGCAATGTACAAGCGAGCTTGGCCGTCACAATCCTACTGGACGTGCGAGTGTCAGGTTTGACGAACGACAGGCGCAGATGCCGAACCACGCTGGTTTCGAAGCTTGCCGCGACGTCACAATCGAAGCAAACAATGATAAAATTAGCAATTGTGCGAAACGTGCTTGTGACGTAAAAATCGACGAGGAGCTGAGACAGTCGAAAGCACCAGGCGCCAACGCAGAAGATAACTTGACAGTGGCTGCCGCAGCTGACTTGCATGATGCAAATGGAACGCTGATTCAGCCATGCAGAAGAGCGTCGTGTGCGGGGGTGACTTTAAAGCACGAGAACGAGCAAAACATCGCCATAACAGATGTTGTTGAGAAGCCAGGTAAGTCCTGCAGGCTGATGTTGTCTGTGTACCTGACATTGCCAGTCTTGTAAACGTTTTGCTTCCTTTATCGACTGCGACTTGAAAATTTGAAGTTGCGGCAGTTTGCAGCTCCGCAGCGAAAATAAGCTTGAATTCGAATTTACTTGCAAGCAAAATGTTTTGAAGGTGGCATGAGTGTGTTCAACCCAATATCTTATATAGTTCCTTTACTCATGTGCACTTGCAAAACTCCTCGCGCAATAAGGAGCTGCAAGTCTGCATCAAAGCATTGGTCTGGTCTAAAAAGGGAATGCATTTGTGTCAAGATCATTTGATTAAAATGGAGTTAAGAAAAAACATTGTTCTGCTTGAGATACAGCATCGATTGAACCGCATTCTGATTCAGTTCGTGGGAGTGACATACCTACCGCAATGCTCAATCGCAAAGTTGTTTTACGAGAAGTATCATGAGAAAAAATTCTTTTTTAAATTAAACACTTCTCATCTGTAGCTGGAGATAATTAAAAACCATGCAGATCTCATCTATATCAAGATTCAAGAGATAAAAAGATCCGTGTAAGACAGGCTGAACTTGTGATGACCTAACACGAGCGAAATGTTGCAATTGCTAAAACAAAAACGTAATTGATGTCACTTGAAACCAAGCGACCCGGTTTTGCTTTTCGGTTTGCCTGCCTTTACTTACAACGGCTTGAGATTAAGGCATTTACTTAAATCTTTTCGCGGTTGCCGTGACGTCATAGTTTTTTCCACAATGGTTCTCGAGTAACAAGACACGTGTTATTCGAGAATACCTCGAAGTCGCTTTTGTTGTTTTTTTGAAAATTTTGCAGAACGTTGTGTCGATCCATTGCCTACAATTTTGCATGTTTCCTATCACGGTAAGCTCACCAGTGTTTCCTTTGGCAAAATATTTGTTGCAGCATTTCCACTCCCCTCTGACTTCATCCGCCCTCGTTCCAGCTGCGACTTAGTCACCTATAGTCAGACAAAAAGCGACTTGGGAAGTGGCGTCGCGCGATCAAGGTAATCATTTACTTTGTAACTTCACAAGAAGATATGCTTAATGATTTGATAACTTGTTTGTCAAGCTTTGCCTCTACATGCTTTCTACTGCGTTGTTGGCTTTAAACTGAAGTGAACCCAGCTGAATTCCAGTTTCGATTTTTATTATTTTATCCAAGGAAGTTGCCAGACGCGAGTAGACTTTATATTTTGCTTTAATATCTTCGCTTTTATATCATAAAATAGTGTAAGTGTTGCAGGGTGACATTGTTTTTTCTTTAGCCCCATTTATGTTTTTTTACAAAGCATGTTTTTCACAACTGTTTCAATTTCGCAGAATGATCGATCACATGAAACGACAGTTTTCAAACTCTAGCACCAACAGCGCCCCTGGCGGAATCCACATCAGACTTGGAGGTGACTCGGACTCGGAAGATGACGACGCTGAAGTCAGTGAGTGAATGCATTGTTATCATTACAGTGTGTATGGATTGGCTGAATGCGTGGGAAAAATTTCGGATCAGATCAAAGTTATTACAGTCGTTTAGAAAGAAACTAAATGGTTTTAATGATTTATTCTCTCGATACGTAGAACGTCAGGACAAAAACAGTACACAGTTGGATTTAGACAGGCAGGGGCTTACCTCAGCAAGGTGCCTCGTCATGGCGCAGTGGCATGTAATAGTTAGGACAAGGTAAACAGCATCTACAAAACAACTTTCGTCGGTAAACTAACAATGACAAAAAGCTAAGAAACATTTTTCCGCGCAAGCGTGAAGCCATTTGCGATTCCGAGCATCCCATAATGGTGAAGCGCGTTGTTATGACGAATGAGTAAACAAACTGCATTGTTTGGGATGCAATAAGCTTTTAAAGAGAAGAGTCTGTGACAATAACATGAAAAAGAGGGAGTAACATGAATTCTGTTGGTAGTGGAGAATACAAAATCCAGGTTTGGCTGATAAGTCTTCTTAATCTTTTTGACCATTTCACCTGTAAGCTTTTGCTTGCAAGTTGCTGGACTGAAGATGCATCACTGACGCGAAATTGATTTCCTTGCAAAGCAAATTGCGATCAGATTCGGCTGCGTCGCCCTTGTGGTGTCTTGATGCTGTTGGTGGATCAGGTTTCCCAACCTTTGCTATCATTTTGCAGTAAAGCGCTTGCACCACATTCTTTGACCATAGCCTGTAACCTTTTGTTCATTTTATGGCGACAACAGGTAAGCCTACGTATTGAAGAAACCAATCTCAGATTTTCTCGCAGAACTTCCGGATATTCCGCCTCCCAAGTTTTCTCACAGAAGTGTTACAGTCAAGAATTCAACTTACAAGCATTTCTACGAACTGAAAGAACCCATCGGGGGGTAATTGTCTTTTTCTAATCACTCTGTGTCTCTCGCGGTGGTGCGAGAACATCTGACGCGTTCACCTTTTAATTGAAAATGGCTGCCCTTTTTACGTTTGTTTTCAAAATGTTTTCCTTTCTCAGCTGGTGCGTTTCATGTTAGAACTGTGAAAACGAGCTTCGTCAACTTTTCTACGAAAATAACTGGTTTGAAACGGTTGGTTGAAAACCTTTTTATAAACTTTGGTGCCACAAATTATTGCTCCTGCACAGAGGGCGGTTCGGAAGAGTCTATCGTTGCATGGAGAAGAAAACTGGACTTCAACTTGCTGCAAAGTGCTTTGTTTGCAAGAAACCAGTTGCTAAGGTATGCAAAACTTTTGGCTGTTACGTAAACACCACTTCAAGAAATACGATTTTTCTTGAAGCAATGAGAATGTTTGCTTTTCTTTTTTTGAACAAACTTTGTTGAAATCAAATCTTGGGCTTTGTGCTGCGAAGCTATAATCTCGTCTTATGTTATTGTGATACCAGTTTCCGACCTATAATAACGCGTTGTTTCGCGTATCGAAACAACCTGGTTTTACTTGTGATCATTTTTGCACAACAGTCTTGCTTTTTGCTTTTTTTGCGGTAGCAGCCTTCCATAACCTTCTTGCTTGTTTCGGATATCGGATTGATGATTGTGTTCAGTTATCTTGTAATTCAAACACGAATTTGAAGAGCTGTAGCAAAGAAACCTTCTGTTCATCGTTGTCTTCCGAGCAAATCGACTTGTGTAAAAAGAGGCATATGAATAACGGGAAAAAATCATATGAGTCGCAAACATCATATGAGGCACAAATATTATATGAAGCAGGCAGCACATGAGGCAAAACCACGTTATGAGAGTGCAATAACTAATGTTGTTCATTTTGCATATATTCAGACACTTAACAATTCGAAATCTCTGAAAATGAATAAACTTAATTTGAAGACCAAGAGGACTCAACAAGAACCAGTGGAAAAGGTGATTTTAGGCAGCTATGCACATTCTTAATGTTTGTGTTTCTTTCTCTTGAAATTGGAGTGAGGGCAAGTTTGCTAGAGCGTCGAACCTAATGAATTGTGGGTATGGATATCGACTAACATGTTTTTCATCGGTTTAAGTAAAATCAATCGGTGTGGTAGATGCATCAGCGACTATGTTTACATAGCATACTTTGCAATGATATTTCCTGGATCTGTAATTACGAGCTAACTTGATTACTGTAAACTTTCGTAGGTTGCAACTATCATTATTGAAAATCCGCTTGCATCTGGAGGCAAATATGAAGTTCAATATGACTTCGAGAAAACGAGTTATTGCGCAAAGTATTAAGCACTTTATTGAACCTCAAAACAGATAAGCAATCAGTTTTGTGTTCGCGTAGAAGTAAACGTGGTCTATAGAATTGACAAAAGAGGATCTGTTCAAACTTGCTTATTTTTGGGTTTTATGCAACTTCTGAGTTATCATTAACGCAAATTGCGTAAAACCTGTAACACAACTTTCTTATATAACGAACTTGGTGCCTTACATGAAGAGCTGTCTGTAAATAACAGAAGTGATTTTGTTTGAAGCTGTATGGCTCAGTTTTTGATGTAATTTTGGATAGCAAGTCATAGCTGTAAGTCTGTATTGTTATAGAGGTTTGGTGTGATACATTTTAGTGCGAATAACGTTGAAAAACAAAACATTTTAAAATATGAAACAACTTTGAAACTTCCAGAATGACGTTTTAATGGAAATCGCAATCATGAATCAAATCGACCATGAGAACATTGTCAAGCTTTACGACGCGTATCAAAATGACAACACAATGACATTGATTCTTGAGTAGTAAGTACTCTTTTCATAACACAAGTAAATATATTTAGGGTATCTTCGAAATTATTGTTTTACAAGCTTTTGTTTACTGTGTGCTTGTCGCATGAGCCACAATATCAACATCTCTCATCTCTTTGCGTTTCGATTCTTCGGACTTGATTTTGACTCAGACATTTTGTTTTTTCTCACAGTCTAAGCGGAGGCGAGTTGTTCGAGCGAGTTTTGGCTGATCGCGCGCAACTCACCGAACTCGACGCAGTTTTATTTATGCGTCAGATCACCAAAGCAATTCAATATCTTCACAAAACCTTAATACTTCACCTCGATCTGAAGGTACAGCAAAAAGCGTAACACTTAATTAGAGTATAAGGAACACTTTGTTTAGCTGATTTCTTAGCTTGTTTAATGTTCAGTAGTAAAGTTCATCCTGAACAAAGGGTTAGCCGTGAGTCCGATTTTTACTGAAATTATTTTCTTGGCTTCAGTGCTGCTGCTCGGCAATCGATTCAATAATTTCACCTTTTTGTAGATTTCGTAACTGTTATATCTTTTGCTGCTGTGTAGTGGAAATGTGAAAAAACGATCTTCTCAGCAACAGACTACGCTTTAAATCGACTGTTACACGCCATGGCAATTTTGGCCGGAATATTCCGACGAAGTCTGAAAAGGATTCTCCAGCATTTCAGCTGATTTCTCAAACGTTTCAACCTGAAGTTTGCTTTGGCTCGAAAGTAAAACAGTCGAGCTTAGACGAAGCACAGAATTTGTTTTCAAACTACTCAGGTTAATTTGCTTTAATTTCCACTCAGCCGGAAAACATCCTTTGCTTGGATCGGTCAACTCATCACCTCAAGATCATCGACTTCGGTCTGGCTCGCAAGTAAGTCTGGTGATCTGCTCACCTGTAAATCTGCTGTAACACAAGTTCGTGAGACGTGCATGCGGCAGTTCGGCGCTTTTGCAGGCGCTTGAATTTACTTTGTTCGTGGTCAGCGGCTTCATGGTTGGTGATTTTGTGACCAAACTCTGCTATCGATTCTACAGACGTGTTCTGGCTTTAAAAGCTGGCACAAAAACTTCATAATGTTTCCACGCACTGCTTGGTATCAAAAAAGCTTGCTTGTCTGAGTAGCTTGCGTATTTTATACTTAACAGACACTGTAAAATTTCCCTTTGTAATGGGGTTTAGTCTTCTTCATCAGCCTGTCATTTGAAAATTTTTCCAACTTGTTTTTTGTCCCCTATTATCAATTGCATTGTCAAACAAATGTACATCAATTATAGTGTTTTGTTCTCTCCACACATGTGAAATTAAATATCTCATCATGATAACTTTGTGTACATAGGCATGCACTCACCTGTAAATACCATGTGTGTGTTTGATTTTATCACCTTGTCTTTTCTTTTCACATGACTACTAATGATAATACTGAAAGTTGTATTGCAGGGTTGGTAGACTAGATGACCTCATGGTCTTTCACCAATCCTTTGTGACAAAGGGGCCAGTAGATGTTCATTGCTTGTGTAGAACTTTGCTTTTAACTTACGATATAGCCGCGGAATTAGCCTATATTCTACGCAATGCTGTATGATCTATGGACTGTGTGAACCATCATTTCGTCCAAAAAATAGTACATTATTCTTACACACTTACAGTAGCTCAAATCGCATGTGTTGAGTGAATCAACGTTTGCAGAGGTATAGATTATTGTAAACTAAAAAATGGCATCGGCGTTTGTTTCCATCATAAGGATCTTTGCTTCTCGTTTGCATTTTTTTCTTGTTATTACCACTTGTTTTCTTGTGCGTTTACTGTAATTACGAAAGCAGCAACAGTTGGCGAATCACAAATAGCAGCTCCCATCTCAACATGTTATGTCATGCGCCGAAACCTGAAGTTCTTGTTGCAACACTTTTTCAACTTGTCGTTCACGCGACTGTTCGAACGCAAAGCTGATTGAACGCATCCGCCCAGCACATCCAAAGCAACCCGACTTGTTGAAAACTATCGCAAAGCCACGCGGGGACCCGCAGCAATCATCGTGTGTTTTTATGTACTTGAGACAAGTCGCCAGCTTCGACCTTTCGAAGAGTGTTTAAAATTGTGCAGGAGGCTCAGAACATATTGATTTTTGATTAGCAGCCTGTGCAGTCGACTGTTTTGCAATATGAGACCCTGGACTTGCATCTTCGGGTGATAAGCCCCATCGGTTTCGGGGTCTAAGTTCCAACGTCCATCCCTTGGGCGGGGACCATTTTTTATCTCATCTGCTGATTCAGTTTTGAAGATCCATTACGTTACCACTTCGAACCAGAGCCAGGGGGAATCCAGGGGGCAATTGGGACGATCGCGCCCCCTAAAACCTGCAGAAGTAACTTTATTCACCATGATTATGTACAAATTGGAAAACAACATTCGCGATATAAAGCCATTTTGTCGTCCATTGTTTTGTCACAGCAGTGCTGTGAAGTATACTTCATTTCTCTTGCTGTACAGTGGTGAAACCGTAATGAGACTTGACTACCAAATATTACTGAAACCAACCCCCTAATCTTAGTGTCTTGATCCACCCCTGCTTCGTTCCAGAATTCATGAATTCATTGAAGTCGCAGTTTTAATCAGTGCTTATGCAAAAACGTCTGACGATACCTGTGTTTACTGATCACCCATTCACCCATTACAGATACGTACCTCGACAAAAACTGGTCGTGCAGTGGGGAACTCCCGAATTCATGGCGCCCGAGATTGTTAATTACGAAAACGTCAGCTTTTCCTCGGACATGTGGAGTGTGGGAGTGATCTGCTACATTTTGTGAGTATTGGACAGAAAATTAACTGTAGCATTTTCGTCGCTTCGAACAATCTTTTTGAAGATCAGTGCGAATGTTCGAAGCGTTAGTCCAGTAGCTCTTAACCTTTTCTTTACCGCGCCTCTCTTAAGTACTTGTCCTTTGTTTCAAGCCCCCCTGGATATAAATAAGTTGTAAAAGCAAATGTATTGTTTGGTACATTTATTTAGCCTATAAAACTTTGATGTTGCACAGCGCTTAAGAGCCTGCGCCGCCTGGAAATTTATTGACACTCCCCTGGGTTCTTGCCCCCCCAGTTAAGAACTAATGCGTCAGTCGTTTGGTGCAACTTCAGTAATTTCGTCCATTCCGACTCAAGCGGTTCCAGAAAGGCGCGAAAGTCGAGTTGCCAACATGACTTACACCGAAACGCCTGTGTTTCACGTGGGAAGGACCACCTTCCAGTTAGTAAAAGGAGTTATGCCCCTCCGAATGGGGGACACATGCTGGAAATCGACTGGCTTATGGACCTACTCCTTCGCCGGGTTTTGTGCAGATCAACTCTCGCCGCTCTTCACCAAACGACCATTCTGTCTTTTAGAAGTTAAGCCTCGCTCCTGAAAACTTGAACGTTTGATAGAAATGACGTTTTGCGACAACTAGAGATGACGTCTTAGTTGGAGAAATTGCATCGCTTAACTCGCAACACCCGGTGCTTTCCACCACGTGGCGTCATTTGTTTGACAAGACTGCGTTCAATCAGGGTCACTAAGAATCACTGAAATGTCATTCATTTTCTATTTTGAACAGATCCATTTCTACACCATGGCAAAATCTGATAAAATAAATTTGCCAATGAAACGCAGCTGGCTGGCATGAAAGCTGATTTTGACACCTTAACTTTTGATGTTGAGTTACTATAATTCGATAAGTTACAACGAGTACTTTTTCGAAAAAAGAAGTGAAGCCTAGTTTGTTGATGAATTAAGAAAATAACATCAAAACTGGGGGTCAACCGTAAAAGCAATTCTTGCTTATGAAAAATTTTTGCTCGTGAAAAATTTTTGGTTTTGAGAAATTCTTGCTTATGAGAAATTGCACTGTCAAAACTTTTATTTGATACCATAACAATGTTTGCCTCAGATTGAGCGGAATTTCTCCTTTTCTGGGCGACACAGACGCAGAAACTATGGATAATATAGCTGAGTGTGCCTGGGATTTTGAAGAGGATCAATTTAAAAAGGTATCAGAAGAAGCCAAAGATTTCATTTCACGACTACTTGTCAGTGAAAAAAGGTAATTCCGTGATTTTTTGTCTATCTTCTAAATAACACAGGTTTATGAAGAGGCAAACATTGGTTGCTTGAGGTAGTTTCTTGATTCCAACATCTGTGGTATGTTTGCTTTCAACGTACCACGCCTTTTTCAAATCACCTGTAAGACTTCATTTGCTCATGGCTGCTCAGTCACGAGATATTCCACTGATCATTGGTTATCAGCAGGACAAGTTTTTCAATAAAGTCAAGTTTTTGGTAGTAAGCTTGAAAGACGTGATTTTTTGCAAGAACTCTGGATAGAAAGAGTATGTTTCATATTCTTAATTTGATAGGTCAATAAAAAGTCAATTTTTTACCGTTAGGTCTTATTCTTTTTATAGGGCAATAAAGTCAACTTTTTATAATTATCAGTTATTAATCAAAATTTCTTTTCAGTATTGGTGAGAAAAAGTGATGAGTTTGATATGCCTGACAAAGCTTACACATTATTAACCCTGGAACATTGAACCGGAATTTTTGTCACACAAAACCTGCTGCTTGGCTCGCAGTGTTATGTCGCAAGACTTCGACTTATTTCGCAATAGCACATAAACTTGTGTCGCAAGTTTCGTTGAGAATTTGTGTGTTTTCGTAAATGTTCGTTTTAATATAAAATCTCAATAAATTCTCCGGAAATATCATTTATTCAGTCAAAATTTTGTTAGGTCAACAACGTCAATTTTTTTGAATTTTTAAGTCAATTTTTTTTAGTTTTTAGGTCAATAAAAACTTGCCCTAGTTATGAGAGGAAAAATAGCAGAATTTTCCTTATGTTTTTAATGACAAAGTTGTGATCGAGATATGAAGCATCATCTCAGACTAACTTAATTTGGTGAAATGAATTTTTTTATGCGAACAGAAGTAGCATGCTGTCTAGGATGGACAACGAAAAATTGACAATATATATCTCAAAAAACTCTAGTTTCACTGCTTTTACACCCTTCCAAAACTATGCAGTAGCCCTGCTCTTTAAATACTTCCACCAGAGAGCGTTGTGGTCTAGCTTGCAATTCGCATTGTTTGACATTGTGACATCACACAGCGGAAGAATGAGCGCTGCTCAGTGTCTACGTCATGAGTGGCTGTCAACGCCTTTGACGAACAAGCGAAGGAAAGCACTGACGAACAAAACACAGCTGAAGGACTTCATGGCCAGAATACACTGGAAGGTGGTGATCAATTATTGCTTGAATCTATATGTTACACACGGTGGCTTTCAATGAGAAAATCACTGGTCTTTGTTAAAACCAGCAAGGTTTTTTCCTGCACCGTTGCCAGAAAATCGTCAATATGGGGACTTTGCGTTTGTGCGGGGGGTCTTGATATTGAAATTTATCAAAAATTCCACTGATTTATAGTGTTTCAAATTTCAATTTGGGGAGATTGGAGCTTTGTTCGGGGGGCTAAGCCCACCAAAGCTCCTCGTGGCGATGGGACTGGCTTTTACTGCAGTTGTTTCTTGTTTGTGTTACGTCAGACAGTGGCGGTCCAAACGGGGGTAAATCGCCCACCCCAAAACGACCACCGTGACCAGTGAAGTGGTTTTCCAGCAGTAGCGCCCCATTATTAACTTCTCGTAGTATATCACCCTACCAGGGGCATAACGAGGTTAGATGGCGCCTGGGGCAACGAGCAGGTTTGGCGACCCCACGTTCGAACCTGAGTTTTTTCGGAAGCAGATGTATTGCATTGAAGAAAGTGCTTGTAACACTGTCGTAACTTTTCGGCGCCCTCTGCAGTGATTTGGCGCTTCCATAATGATTCGTCGCCCGGGGAATTGTGCATCCACTCGTTACTCCCTTGCACCCTACAACTTACTGCGAAAGTGAATTGTCGGTTTCGATAAAAATCTCACTGCCTGATGTTCTTAGTTATATTTCGCTTTGGAAAAAATGGATGACGTATTTCTTGCTCTTAACTTTAGATTGTTGTTTGCATCGCTGATTAATTCCGTCTTGAGACGGAGAAAGTCAACCCTGTTTGCAAAAACCTTTGAACCTGGTTTTTGTACGCGCGAGTGGTTTGTTCTTGATGCAGAAAATCATTCAGGATTTTGCCAAGTGCACACAGCTTCAACAATATTTGACTAATGTTTGTCGGAGTACCCTGACGGTTAAAAATTGCAGAATTTAAATTTTTAGATCTCAGAAACAACAGCAAAGCTAATTATATAAGAACTGAACGTGTCACCCGCCTTGCTTGCATTATAGCTCCTCGTCCCAAGTGATCAAAAACTTGTATTGCTTTTCTTGTTTCAGGCAAGCATCACTGCGATACGGGCAGCAAACTGGCTGCGGAACAAGGTCCCTTCCGGATCAGACAGTGACAGCGGTTCGACTGCATGATGATGTCACAGTGACAATATTTTTGAAGCGGGAGTTGACGGTTGCGTCAGCGCGGACCTAGGATGCCAAATCGCCCGAAGCTGACGTTGCATACCGCTTGCGTCACAATAACAGGATAACTCTCATTGGTGGAGACCACGCGGAAAGTCATTTCGAATACTGTTATATAATCCATATCCAGGCGTTACTGTGCAGCAAAACAAACTGCACTTTTGAACTCAAGAAGAGCAAGCTGGTTTGACCAGGAAAGTCCCGGTTTTTGGGTTCGTTTTCCGGTCAGTCATACTTGTTTGTCCTCCAAAACGTTATCGTGCTGCACGCAATTTCAAAAAGGTCATTGAACGTGGAAAATCAACACAAGTTTGTGCTTATGGGAAACCACTGACCGTTTATCTTTCGCTTAATTTTTAGCGAAAAATGTCGAAACTTCTGTTGAATGTCAGACGAATTTACCGAACTTGTGTTAGTTGTGCATGCCGTCCTGTTTCGAAAGATCAAAAATGTGGTTATTCTAAGATCACTGTTACCGCAACAATCATCGTTTTTCTCCGAGCGAAAAAGCGATGCTTGAATTCAAGAGTTGCCGTGCCACAAACAACTGTAAGTAGGTCCAAAAACTTAAGGTACAAAGCAGAGTCATTAACTCGCGAAAAGCTTGATTTATCGAGCAGGCTGTTTGCTTAACTAACATTCGTGACAGTTTTTTTAAAGATCCATCGACATTGAGTACTGACTTCGCACATTTGTGACTGTGGTTTGGTGTTACGATTGTGTGCACTTTACAAGAAGCTGCTGTGTTGACACGGGGTTTGTTGCCTGTTGTCGCGCAACTACGTTTTGCGACAACTTTTCTTGATTACCGCCTCTGTGTGGCGAGTAGCGTCTCGCATTGAATTCTTTGTTGAATCTGTGTTTTTTTGCTTTGACTCTGTGTTTTTTTGTTTTGTCTCCTTGCATGCGACTGGCAATGGTGTTTGTGTTCAGTTTTCACCCATTTATGTCGCGTTTAGACAACGGTTGTAAACTGCAAAGGTGGTTGCTTACGTCAGATTTACTCGGGTTTAAAGCAGCGTTTCTCAACCTTTTTAACACTGCGGCGCCGAACTACAAAAATCTAAACATTTTCGCGGCACAATTTAACGCAAGTGAAACGAGTGAATATACCTATTAGCTTAATTTTTTAATGCAATGGATATCTGTGCCTACTTTGTATTTTAGGACCCAAAGTAGTTGTTTATCCAACAAACTTGTCCTGCCTGTCCCAAAATCTTGGCGGTACACGTGAAAAGCTCAGGCAGCACAGGTTGAGAAACACTGCTTTAAATCTGGTTGATTCACAGTCTGATTGTGTCAAAGCAAGCTGAGGAAGCGAAATTACTTGACACTGTCTTTGCAACTTCTTTTGGCCGACTGGATTGCGTAATATCGATTTGGCCCGAACGTTTGTAAAAACTGTTTCTTTTAAGGCCTTCCTAAACACCAAACAAGCATGCTGCCACCTGGAGCCCATCAAACTTTGAACTACGCTGTACACAGTTTTGTGAACTGCTATGAAACAGTAAAACCAATCACATGTGCTCTTGATAAGTTGCTGCAGTCGAGAAGTTACGAGGAAATGGCGTTTTTGAGGACATTGCTGCTCATAGCACTAGCAGTCCCGTCGATCGTCACGGGGAGGGTTGGTGGGCTAAGTCCCCCAAAGAAAGTTCCAAGCCCCAAATTGAAGTATGAAACACAGGGGCGTAACGAAATTAGATGGCGCCCGGGGCAAGAAGCAAGTTTGGCACCCCCATGTTCGAACTTGAGGTCTTTCGGAAGCACATTTACTGTATTGAAGAAAGTACTTGTGACATTGTTGGGACTTTTCGGCGTCCCCGCATTCATTCGGCGTCCTCCCGCAGTATTTCAGAGCCCCCAGAGTGATTCAGTGCCCGGGGAATTGCGCCCCCTTGCCCTCCCTCGTTACGTCCCTGATGAAACACTATAAATCAGTGAAGTTTTTGTCAATTTTTAAACATAAAGCCCCCCTGTTGAAGACTTTCTGGCGACGGTTCTGGCTTATAGTCACATCCGGAAACCGACATCTTAAAAGTTTTTTTTTTCAACCGCGAAACAACGTCGCTTGAAATCTCGGACCGGATTGTCCCGTTCGTTTTTAAACGCGTGGCACGAATGTCGCCCTCTGAGGAAAACGCGGAAGCCAATCGCAGCTACATTCGCACTCTCCATTGTCAGCTGTGATTAGGCCTACTCTACAGCCTGCACAATACATTCCTCCCGTTTTAAGAGAAATTGCGTAACCCATTTCAGTCACAGAACCCACTTGTCAATGTTAGCAGGTAGTCGCAGCTGCCCAGGGAATGCATGTTCCGCATCCGTGGCCAGAGACGCAGGGGCAGCGATGCGGCAGTAAAAAAGTTGAGGGCGATGGGAAACTGATAAAAAATCATTACCAGTATACTTGTTTCTGTTCAGCAACAACGTTGACCTCAAAAATAAGAACTTAAATTTTAGAAAATCCATCTGTGTTTTCTGGGTGCGCGAATAGCTGTAATAAATTTGTTTCAAGTCAATCTTGATAAACCACGAAATTACCTATGATGCTGTTATGAAAAAGCACCACCGCCGTCACTCTTTTGAAAGGCCGGGGGGGCAATGCTCCCGCTCTCCGGCGTCCCAGTGGGTAGTCCACGTGAGTTAACTGCTCTGACGCAATTTTGTGATCGAAACAAGTGACAACACAATTTTGCATCGATGAAAATGTGACCCTTCGTTTACAGTTCTGCTCCCTGGACAAGAAAAACCTAACGACGCCCTTGGGCATGATGATGTGATACCAGCGCCGGATTTAGATGGTGGGGGACGTGGGGCCCAGGCGTGGTGGGAGGCCCCATGCGCGGATACAAAATGTTTAGGTAGGGGATGATAGATGAAGTCACTGGTATTTCCACATATCATTAATATTTATGACGTAATCTTGTGACATCACATTTTTTAACAAAACTGTAACAAAACTTTATGATGCAACATGGTGTTTGACAATGATTAACGTTTTGTTAAGCTGTTGTAAAACCAGCCGCTAGAAGCATCGCATCTTAGTTTTTTCAAACTTTGCTTGAAAAAAGTTTTGAAAATCTTTCTGTGCGATCCAACGTTTTCATCATCTCTAAATGCCAGTAGTCGCCCAGCGATATTTTTTACGACAGAAACCAAACTTTGCAGGCAGAGGTGATTTCCGATATTGTTCGCATTGATTGACCTGACTGGCTAGTTCTGCATCAATTCTTCACAGTGACATCTACGACTAAATGTGATCGTGGCATCTACATGTTCCATTGAATGTTCATGGCTCCTCAGGCGTTCAAGAACGTGCTTCCAGTCCAAGATTCCTTTTTTAATAAGGAAATGCTCACATTTAGTCGTATCCGCGTACATCAGTCCACAAGTGAAAAACAAGTTTGTGAAGGACAGAAACAAAGCCACCTTCTGTCAACTACTTCGACATTGTGATTCTGGCGACGAGTAAGACTTTTGGTGCATATCCGTGACAAGTTTATGTCTTTTGTGTTGGTGTCGTGGAACATCATGTCTTAAAAATGACTTTTCATCACAATTTCAAAAAGAACCTGTTTCATATTTCAACCAATATTCCCACATTTTTCCGGTATATTGGCTGGCAAAAGGGCCCAAAGACCCAGAGACCGATATCGGTGCCTCCAGTGATAGCGTTAGCCATCTTATCTGTCGTGCTTTTCTATGATATTCCTTGACGTTCTTCTGCTTCTGCACTGCTGGTTAAACGAGATCTATTTTCATCGTTACGTACATCTAAGTGTGTCACAACATGTTCTTCGATTTTCTGTCCTCATGCAGGTTCCACAGGAATGTCTCCTCTGTACTTCACTGTCACTGTAAAATGTCACTTGAATGTTTCTTGACTTGGCTACAATTTCTTCCTCTCTCATTTTTGCCTGTTTTGCCTTTTTACGACTATTAGAACCTCTTGGATAAGCTCTACATTTGTTAAGATGACAAACCCCTTCTGTCCATGTTTATTTATTTATAAGCTCAATAAGGCTGCCACATTTTCATCGTGAGAGGGGAAGACAACTTACGACCAAGTCAAATAACAATTAGGCCTACTGATAAGTTTTAAGCATTGAAGTAAGACGTCCAGTGTGGACGATGTTTCAGTGCAAACACACAAAACAAAATCCTTATTTGCTTGTCCTATTTAGCTCATGAATATTTTGCAGTTTCCTTAAATTTCTTTAAAATGTAAAATCACTTTTAACAATATTATGGAACTAATTGCATGAAAGGTGTTTTAAATAGCACACCAGCTTTAATAGAGTAGAAACTGGTTCAGTTAGAAAGATTTCTCATTCTTTTAGGTTTGTGGCTGCATCAAGGCAAAAATCGTTCCACATTAACGTAATGAGCCATTACGCTAAAGTAAAACTGTGCCATCTTTATCAGTTCGCTGAAGCATTCAATGGTATTGCAAATTGCAATATATTTTGCCCATCTTTCATGTTCCATCATTTTACAATAAAATGCATTTGGTTGTTCTTTTTGCCAGCGTGGGACATTAGGCGGGGCGAAGAGTTTTCTGAGAGTGTTCCAAATAGTTTTTCAAGCTGCGACCAACACATTTTACAAGGGTCGAAAAATTTCTGGGGGGCTTAGCCCCCTGCCCCTAGTTATGCGCATGTGTATGAATGTGAAGCTGGGAACATTTGAAGCATCCTTGGCAAGCTAAGATAAAGTGATAGGCACCTGATTACTCTGTGAGAAGTAAGTTTTTGATACTCAATATCCACAGTCACAATAGTCTTTTGCGAACTTTGTAAATGCAACCACACATAATTCACTCACCTTAAATCATTCAGTCCGTTTCAGAAGAAGGGTTACTTCTGACGAATTTCTCCAATTAATTAGCATTACTGATTATTACTAGAAAGTACTACACTAAGCTACGTACAATACACTGATCATCGTATCACGATTCAATAGCAAAGCTAGTACAGCATCTTTAATGGGTCAGAAGTCCGCGCTCCGATGTCAAGTCATTTGAGGCATTGAAAAAAGATTTACCACTGTTATGCAACGATTAATTTGAAAGCAATACCGCCTTTCCAGCCGAGAATTGACTCAACCAAAACAGATTAATTAGACAACTTACAGACCATCCCGTAAACTAAGCTACGCCACCAGCTCGTATCTTGTTGCAGTTGAGTAGGGACAGCTTACTGTAAGTGAATACAATATATTATAGCCAGTGGCGTAACTGACGGGGGACAGACGGGCGAATTGGTCCCTGGCAAGCTAAATGTAAAAACCGTTCTCCCACTTAACTTACATTTCGATTTTAGCATTCTTTTGGTTTTCACTAGGTTGTTGTTTTTGTGTGTATTTCGGATTGTTTTCGGGGGATTTAGGGTTTTAGTTTAGCCATCCACATCCGGATTCACCATCAATTCTCAAGTTTTTTTCTGAGTATTGGCTAATGGACCCCGTACAGTGGCTAGTGGGCCCCTTTTGTCTAAGTTTACCACCCTGGTTCAAACCTTTAGTTCACCACTGATTATAGCTATGTAAAATAAGAAATGTAAAAAAGAGGATATTTTGACATTTTTGAATGTCCTCGAAGATTATTTTATTTATCATGAAAAAATTGGACATGTACTCCAAAAAGAGGACGTATGGTAGCCCCACTTAATAATGCTACTCATATGCGACCTGTGCAAATTTGAGTAAGGCAGATGCGTAAGTTAATTTGTTCTACGTGGCTTGGCCTTGCATTCACTAGATTCAGGTACCTGACCGACTTTCAGGAAAACCGTAAGTGTAATAATTGTTTCGTCACAATATCAAATACTATTCAAGTGAAATGCTGCCCACTGGACGACTGATGAGTTAATAACGTAAAAAAACAAACTTTCCTCGATAATAAAAATGACTAAGTGGCACGCAAATGTCGTACATATGGCTAAACATATGAACCTGGTGGGGGGCCCTGTTGCTTACTAGGTTTCGTCAGTTGTTGCAACAAGGCATTAAAATAATTCAAGCATATGTCGGAAACGATGACGAACAAGATGGTGATAACATTCTCTGGCAAGTTGACGATCCGTCAGCATTGGTTGAGCATGTTGAACTGCAGGTTTTCCACTTCGCTTTTGCTCGCTGTTAGTAGGTGAGCAAAGTGATGATTTCTACTTTTATCCAGCCTTGAACGGCTGGAATTGCAGTTTGACCAAACCAGCAGAGTGGAGGCGAGGTTCGTCAACCGACCCGTTTCACTTTCCAACCGCGGACACCAGGCCGTCCTGATCCCTTCATACAACCATTGTAACATGTCTTCCTGATCGAACAAACGGTTCTTCTGCCGAACTGTCACTATCACGGGTCCTGGCGAAAAATTACCAGTCTGCAGATCACGGTGACTGAACAAATCAGCATTTTCCTCCGCAGCTGCTGCTCCCCCACCCCCGTATAAGCAACTTCGGCCCTGTTCAACTGCCCCAGACGTCATAACGGCGTCAACAATATGCCATCCCACCAAGCTGCCCTAACAACCGTGTTGACAAGCAGACGAAAATTTACGGGTGACTTTGGTGGAGAAGGTGCGCCGATGGAAGATGGTCAAGTTCGAAAACTTCCCATCTTTGCCGTTTGCATGAAACAGATCAGTGGTTCTCAAAGTTTTCATATTCCCCCTTACAAACTCAAACACTGTCAATTCCTCCCCGGCAAAAATTCCACAGTCCACATTGCATGGATATGGTTCCAGGCGTCTTTTGCAGATTTATCTCAGCGATACTAATTGTAGACATTCCCATTTAAACCAACCTCATTTGTGCACATTTTGTGTGTTGAATAAACAAATAATAAAACTAAAGGTTATTTCATTCACAGCAATTCCTCCCAGGAATTATACATTCCTCCCCCAGTGAGGAGTGACACCCACATGAGAAACACTGGGACAGGCCGTAACTTCAACCAGGGTTACGGAGTCGGAGGTAAAATATCCGACCTTCCAAAATTTCCGACTCCATAACATAAAGGGAATGAAAATCGGATGTTAAAATCAGTGGAAATCGTGGTGCACAGCAAGAAATCAATATTTCTACAAAAGTTTCAAAAGAAATCGTACCATTTCAGCAGGAATTCCCAAATTAGGAGTGTGATGGAAAAAATGATCCAATTGGACATCCGGAGTCGGACAAAAAATCCGACTCCACCCAAAAACCTCCGACTCCGCAACCCTGACTTCAACCCTCAATGTTTTGCTTCTAACTTCTGGCAATCGCAGCGCAACTTCCGTATCGCCGGCGAGGAGCTGCGTGTCTGCAGTTCGGTGTGTCGTCACAACCAAGGAATCATTGTTTAATCACACAGAGAGTTTTTCAAATAGTATTTACATGTCACGCATCAGTGGACACAACACGTAGTAAAGCCAACGACCGCAGAAGGAAAGCTACAAAAATTTCGCTGAAAAACAAAACCATGGATTTTTTTTGTCAAAAAAAGCAAAAAAGAAATAACGAATAACCGGAAAACCTGCGCCTTGCGTTTTTTTTTGGAAAAAAATGGTGTAAGAAGGTTTTCAGAAAGAAAGTGACTTTGACATTTGATGGAAACGAAAAGAAAGCCGACTTCGAAACTCGCACACGTGACACGCTTCGCGAAGGGGATTTCCGGGTGGCGTGCAATGCAAACGTCACAAAGAACACTTGCGCTTTGAGCGCGCGCGTGGTGTGACCGAACAGACGAGCCTGGTCAGGTGAGCGCAACAAAAACGTAAGAATTTCCTAAACACATAAGACGTGCGTTGCTGAACAAGTAGAGGAATAATAACAACATTGTCACTGTTGCTTATTTGCATACAAGCGCGCGACCACCGTAGAAAACGTCAAGGTCTGTTATTGAATTCTGTTAAGAGTTGTTTTTTTTTCAAGGAAAAAAGAGAGAAAACATGTATGCGGCAAAACGAGTTTGACATTCCAATATTTCGAATCTTCCTCCTCAATGCAGAACGTTGGTGACAATTTCGTGGGGGCCACTTGTGGGTGAGCACGTAGCCAGACGACGTATCTTGTCCTTACTTCTTGACTTGCGGAAACGCAAAAGAAGATCGGAATTCCGACGTGAGAGAAACGGTGAATCAAACAAACTTAAAGGGGGAAAAGTTGGGGATTCGGGGGGCGTAAGAGTAGCGACGACGCCGGAATCACCCATTTGCGTTCGGGGG
>Ga0210059_1001721_pt1 | contig 33370 bp, 22 predicted proteins | sample Ectturendosymbi2_FD_188042 | JGI IMG/M metagenome (GOLD analysis project Ga0210059, IMG submission 188042) | Ecteinascidia turbinata endosymbiont from Florida, USA - Sample 2 (SPAdes) (version 2) | ecosystem: Host-associated > Tunicates > Ascidians > Unclassified | place: Key West, Florida... | reverse complement strand
AATGATTCCACCAGCGCCTGTCCCTGGCTATGGTCAGAGAGAACGCTGCCAGCATATTGGCTTGTGGGCAATTTTGGTCTAATTTTAGCTACTTCCACTGCACTAAGCAGTATTACTGCCCGCCACTTTCGTTTATTCCAATGCATTTCAATGCAACGCCAGCCAGGCAGGCACTGCTTTCCGAATGTTCGCATTTTCTGTAAGGTTTGTTGTCCCCTTGTATAGCGTCATTTCGCTCAATATTTTTGCTATCTTGACTACTGTATAGCCCATGATGAAGCTACAGCGTTGTAATATCTTCCACTTCGCTTGAAATTTCTGAAGTTGAAAAATAACAAAAATCTACTAAATTTTTATTGTAACTTTTAGATTTTTAGAACCGTAAAGGTAAAATTCATTTTTATGACCCAAATGTAATATGATGCGGCTGTACAATAAATGTACCCCCTGAGGTAGACAAATGTACCCCTGGGGGTACATGAACCCCAGGTTGGGAACCCCTATCTAAATCATCATCATCATGGCCCATCACGCCGTTGTCGACGATGAGCTCGGCGCTTCTCCATTTTTTCTGCGTGGCTTGTGGCTGAAAATGAATAACCAAAACTCAGAGAGGCACGCCATCTGTTGCGATCGGCAGCAAGTGTTTCCCATGAGTGTGGAGAGATGTGGAAGCCCGCCATGCCACGCTTGATGACGTCTTTGTAGCGCAGTTTGAGTCTGCCAGTTCGCATTATAGAACTCGCCGCAGAGGATATCCTTGGGCAGGCGACCATCTTCCATACGGTGGATGTGGCCTAGCCAGCGCAGACGTCGCTGCCCTATGATAGTATTGAAGTCCAGTGAACCGGTGAGAAGCAGGATGGTGGAGCTGGGACATGATCCCTCCACGAGACAGCAAGAATGGAGCGAAGGCATCTGAAATGAAATGCATTGAGCCGGTTTTCTTGGCGGCGGTATGTGCACCACGTCTCGCTGCTGTATAACAGAACACTCAGGATGCAAGTGGTGTAGACCTTGATCTTTAGTTTGATTGCGAGGTGGTGATTTTTTCAAACCCGAGAATTAAGTCCCCCAGAAGTTAGTCGAAGCCTTTCCAATTCGTTGATTGATTTCGTGGTCCAAATTGTTCGAAGAGTTGACAACAGATCCCAGATAAGAGAACTTGTCAACAACATTAAGCGGTGAACCGTTGATGAGAATGCGTGGTGGAATGGATGTTCTGAGTGACATTACGACTGTTTTCTTCAAGTTGATGGTCATGCTGAAGTCATTGCAAGCTTTAGCGAAACGTTCACACAGGTTTTGCAAGTGCACCTCAGAGTGAACCACTAAGGTAGCGTCATCGGCGTACAGCAATTCACGAATCAGTACACGCTTGGTCTTGGTTTTAGCACGCAGCCGGGAAAGGTTAAACAGCCCGCGGGTGCTACGAGTGTGGAGCATGATTCCATCCTCCTGTGGGAAGGCGTGTGCAAGAAGAGCTGAAAAAAATATGCCAAACAATGTTGGCGCCAGGACGCAGCCTTGTTTGACGCCTCTGCAAATTAGAAAAGTTTTAGAAATTTAAAGAAGTTTTGCACATCATTTTCATCTAAATGCGTAACGTAAAACGCACTAAAAGCAGCAATCATCGGACTTCGTTTATAAAGCTGCCTGGCAAACTTTTTTGTTGGAAGTTTTGTTCAAATGTAAATGTGGGACGTCATTCGTGCCTTGTTCGAGTTTTTATCGTTTACGCAGTAATTGCTGTGGGCCGCGGGAGCTTTATCAACCGCCCGGGTCCTGAGTGTGGATGCGGTTCTTCAAACAAGGCTCGAATTTACAACCTCTTCAATTTCAACCTGGTTGTTTCCCGTGTCCGCTAATTACTAGATAGCTGTAAGATAAACTAAAACTGAAAAATATATTGACATTTTTATTATTTTTATTACTGTTTATGTCTTCTCTTAGAATTGACGAAAGCAGGCAACCCTGAGTCATGTGCGGTAACTTATATTTAACTGACGCTTAACGATAACATGAAGGCAAACTGCAGTAAACACAAAGACGTCGTGAGCACGCTGTACCGGCTGTAGTCTCTCATGCAGGCAGCCGTCCAACCATCAGTACTTATTTACACTGGTCTGCAATTAACAAGCGCGACGCTCACAACACTAATTAACAAAGCTTAAAGGTACACGTCCATCAACAATTACTAGCATATTTCTGCCATTAGGCTTTGACTCATCATGATATTTATCACTGTTTATGACATCGCAACTTCTAGAAGAGTACATTAGTCGCGCCTGTATCAATTAACCAAGAAAGGCGCCCTCCAAAAATTTGTGACCAGGTGACGTATGCTGTGTCTTGTGCAAACTATTGCAAAACAAGGAGTGTTCTAGCACCATGGCTATTTTCCTATTTGATAAATATTGTAATATTTACGTGTATATGTTACATTAATTGCGTGATGCTCACGCCTTTGTCAGGACACTATCAGCATTTACCTTTCTGCCACAGGATTGGATATGCAAGTCACTCCGCGGATGTGGATTGTTTGCCCAACCTATTAAGTTGAAAAGCGGAGACTGACCAGTTGAGTTCCTTCAGCCCAAAATGACAAACGTCAAGCACGGTAGTTATGTGGCGCATGGTTGTGATCAAAAGGATCATGTTTTGTAATTTCTCCTCAATCCACAAAAGAAACGTGGAACGTTTCGAGGTATGCGACAGTTTTCGGATGAGGTTTGCGACAACTTGATTTAATTGCAAGCATTCAAATTGCACCAGAAAATCCTCTACAAGGCGCAATTAACATAACATCACTACAGCCTTCCAATCAACATTCTCAATTGTTTTTGCACTGCAGCAAGTCACAATTGCTATGCACAACTTTAATGCGATGCAATGATTTTCATTAAATAAGGATTGGCCGAGCGTCGCGTGGTTTATTCAGAGCGATCTTGGAGGCACATTGAAATAAGATGATTACTGCGCAAATTTCTGGCTTGAGCTTGCCTTGTCTACTTCAGACAAACACCTGGAGGGCACGGGCGTTGGTAGGGAGGGCCAAGGTTGGGTCATGCACTCTGGTTGAACGTTTTGTTGCAATGTCACACGTTAATAACAACTCTTTCAGAAAAAAGTTTCCATCACCTCCGTGATGGTAAATTATGGGTTTATTTTCAGCCACCTCAGCATCGCAGCGGGGCCAAAATAAAGCAACTGATAACAGCAATTATTTGCGTAATGGCCACTGTCGTTATATTTTCCTTAAATGGTTCTCCTTTGAAATAGGTTTTTAGCTTTCTTTTCATCTTGTATCTCTTTAACTTTTCATTGTTTCTGCGTTCTTAACGTAGATCAATTGGGTTGGTTGCCCAGCCAACATTGCCGTCATGCAGAATTTCTTTTTAGTCACAAATACGCCGGCTGCTCAAATTATTTCAGAACTGAGGGTCTTATTCAAAAGGTTTCACGAAAGAGGATGCGTAATATTACGTGACATTGATGTCCTGTTACAACGAATTTGCTCATTGATTTAATTTCGTGACCTTTAAGGAGACTTATTACTTGCATACGTTTTGATGTTATTTGCCGCTTTATGCTTGCATGCTCATCTGTTTCTTTCTTATTTTTGGTTTGTTTAGTTTACCCGTTTCTTTTTCTTCGCCTTGTCATGCTTTTTGGAGTGTTTTAGTTGACCATTATAAAGCAGAAGTCCTCTCTGTGTACGTGTACTAGAGTCCTGCGCGGGTTGAAATTTTGTGTCCGCACCCGCAAAATTTAAACCTGCCCCGCAGGAGCTTGAGAAATTTTGCCCGCACCCGCACACTTCTAACCCGCACCCGCCCCGCAGACCAACCCAACCCGCGCCCGCCCCGCACTCTTTCGGTCTCAAACCCGCACCTGTCCGAAAACTGCTAAAAACTCACAACTAGGGCAAGTTTTTGTTGCAATAAAATTGTGAGAAATATGTATTTATTTTTAACAAAAGTTGTAGTAAAAAGTTGCATTTATGAGCAAGCATTTTAAACGACAGCGATTTACTCAAGCGATTTATTTACATATAATGCTAAATATTTCCAAACATTATCTGGTGAGAAATGGCGATCGTTTGCCAAAAGTTTGCGTAGCATGCTAAGACTTCGCTCCACAGTGCCTGAAGTTGCTTGGCAATTTAACAATTTGGCCTACAGTTCTGGACTGATGTTTGTTTGGCCGGGTCATTTCTACAATTGCATTTAGGTCATTATTCAGTTCGAATCGGTTATCAAAGAGAACAGAACTATACTGAAATAGTTCTCAAGCATGTTTTTTAAATCACACTTTTACATTTTAAGCAGTAGGCCTACTTGATAAAAGTTGCATGTGAAAAAGGAAAAAGTTGCAATATAAAACACGGTGGTTCCTGCGACCAGCTCATCGTACTACATAAATTCTGAGTATTTTAGAAGCTGTTGGAAGCTGTAAAAAAAGTTGAAAAAATTGCCCTACTCATAACGTATGAAGACAAGCCTAACAAGCAGCAAAATCAAGCTACTCATTCTTTTTCATTGACAACCAAACCAAAACTTTCCACAGATTTGATCTTTCGCAGTCAACAGATTTGAGGTGATAAAAACACGTTTCAGTTCAGTTGTGACCAGCTGTGCATTAAGCGTTGTTTTATCCATTTAGAAGTGCTGCTAGACTGAATTATTCCTCACCAAATACAACGATAGCATTGGAAAATGTTCACTTGCCCACCACATGGCAAGAGTCTGAGCTAATGTTTCGCAACAATGGGCTGTTACATTATAATGTAAAAATTGCTGCAGGCTTACTGTCCTAAGTGCAATGCTGGCAAACAACTCTAGTACAGTACATCCACGTGTTTTGCTATTTTTGAGCTGATTAAGTTCCCGTGCTTTGGCTGAACACGCAGTTACCCGCACAAAGAATTTCTCAACCCGCGCTTTCCCGCACCCGCACCTAGTACAACCCGCACCCGCCCTGCAGCAAGTTCAACCCGCCCCGCCCCGCAAATGCAGGTACCCGCAACCCTCGTGGGTTAACCCGCCCCGCGCAGGACTCTAACGTGTACGTGGACACTGCCAGTAGCTTTTATGTGTTTCAGGTTAGACTTAAAAATGTCAAGCGTGCTATGAATAGCTACGACAGAGCAAAACGCCTCGAAGACGGTCTTACAACAACAACATTAATATCAGAAATCTTCTCGGAGCAGCAGTATTAAACTATGGCTTACAAGGCTTGATATTTTCCGCATGGACAGTTTATTGGGCTCCTGAACATGCAGTAGCTGAAAAGGTTATTTATTACTTCGCTTGCTTCATGTCGTGGTTACCTATTGCGTACACTCAATGTTGTCGAGTATTTTGTGGTTTTAGTGGCATCATACTTCGCAAGGTTTTCGGTTGATTTTACTTTTGCTTATCTGTGGTCTGTAACTAGTCGCGAACATCCATATAGGACCACAGCGTGACCATGTTGACTCGACGGCCACTCATATACTTCTGTATCGCTTCCGCTGATTTGTTCCAATCAATGTTGGACGTTCGTGTCAGAAGGGATGCAGAGCTGTCGACGGTTAACCTGTTTGTCTGCAAGCTACTTTAGGAAAACAAACAGAAGTTACTTTACACGAACGCGCAGTATTAGGAGGCCCTACCAAATGAAGTGGGAAAACTTGGTGGATTAGGAAGTAATCAGGGCCGGATTTAGCTGATGCGAGACCCTAGGCCACAGGTCGCAACCTGCGCTTCCAGAGCCGCATTCGTCTCTTTACCTCCTCTGCAGTTGCTCTCCCTGGATTTGACAAAACTTGAAATTTAAATTTGCATTTGATCATGATTACTATTAAAATTAAGATGAGTACAATTTAGTTTATGCCCATATGAAGTCGCATGAAAAATAAAACGGTATTCACTCTTTGTGGCTCCTCTCCGGTCATATCGGCTGGAAAATGAAGCAGAATGGCTCTTTTGTCAAAAAAGTTGCCGACCCCTGTCCTAGGCCAATCCTCTTGTGAGACGAAGTGAGTATTAGCATTTAGGAGCCCGAGGAAAACTCCCAGAAAAAGGCCACATTATAGTTGTTGAGGGCCCGCTGTGGCACATTTGAGCATAATTTTTGCTCATTTTGAAAAACATAGGACTTGCCTCAGAGTTTATTAAATGTGGCTCTAGAGTGGCTCACAACCTTTTTAACAAAACAATGCAAAAACTAAGTGCGAAACTCTCAAAGGGCGCCCCACAGCATTTCTGAAAAAGGGGGGGGGGGGCCAAGGCGACCGCCTTGCTCGCCTCCCCTAATATCTACACCTGCTTGTGAGGCCCCCTCAGCCATTGTTACGAGCTGGGGAAAATAGAGAAGTGTTAATTAATTTGCGCAAAGCCGAAAATGACTCCATGGCCCTCTCCAATGCGCTCAATAAACATTTTTAAATCCTTGCTGGAGTGCCTCACACGATCATTGCGTTTGTTTCAATGAAATGGACTTGTGGAAATCATGCTTGTCTGGCGGGAACAGGATTTGTAATCTCCACTGGCGAATCAACCGGAAGCATTACGGTTTTAAATATTTGACCATGGACATCGCCAAAGCCTACGTATGTCATAAGTTGCACATATATTTTTCCCTATCTGTGCTGAACAGTAGCATCCAAAACACGCAAGTTCCTAAAGCAAAACACCAGTGATGGAGTCTCGAGACTGGTCTCGGTCTCAAGACGAATCTCGAGACCCATTTTTGCCAGTGTCGGTCTCGGTCTCGCAGGCTGCAAGTCTCGGCCACAGCCTATTGTCTTGAGATTTTGAATATCGCAAAGAAATGACTTAGTAAAACTTCTACAATTCAACGAGTTTTTTCTCTGTTATTTGTAGGTAAGAAACGACCAAGATAGGTCGGAAAAATGCAAGAAGTTCGAAAAAAATCAAACTTAGAAGCGATGACGACATTTTTTGAAAAACTTGGGCAAAATCCGCAAATTCTGATGTCTCCAGTCTCGGTCTCGGCCTTGGAATTACTAGATTACTGCAAAACACGCTGCACGAATGTGTGGCGGCATAGAGCCTTTAAAACACAAGGAGTGAAAACCACGTTGCGACTCGCTTATCAAAATATCGTACATATGCCATTAATCATGAGTAATTATTGCAAAATCATCTAATTCTAAAAATTCATCAAAATTTGTTTTCCACATTTGCTGCTTTGAATCCGATGGTTGATGTGTCAGTGGTTGATGCAAAACAACAGTGATGGGTGTTAAATTGTTTACCGCATCCCCTTCGAGCCTGTTGCGGTTGCTAGCGCCACTTTCAAATCTTTTATTCCTGCTCAGATTAGAACAGCGGTTCTCAAACTTTTTTGAGTGTGACCCAAATCTGAGCGAACATATCTGGCCCAAGCCTCAAACAGCGTATTCTAACATGAAAAAATAATGATTGTATGGATGAGTTTTGGCAGTAAATTGCTTTATTGTACGATACTGCCATCCCAAAACATAGCTTATCAAACAACCGCAAGTTCTTTCGCTTGATTCACCCGTAACAATCGGTGCGATTTAGTAAACACCATCAACGGAGCTGTGAGCATGACGACACTGTAGCCTTCATGCGGCTTGACTAACGAATCATACTGACATTGACATTCATGGAAACCCGTTAGAAAACCCTGGTGTTACCAACACTAAATTTGATTAGGTTATGAAACTAAATTTAGTAAATTTCATGTATTGTTAAGACATAAATTGTTGACGAATATGTATCGAACTCATCTTATGTCGGCAATTGATTCTATGCGTACCACAGGTTTGCTGGAGGCCCCTTTGGGTCTTGAGGCCCTAGGCTGCCTACTCAACCTAGAAGTAAATCCGGCTCTGGAAGTAAGAAATGCATTGCAGCAGGATCGGCAAGTTCAAGCACCTCGGCGCGGTATTCACAAGTGACAGAAGGCAAAACAAGGAGATTGATGCACGGATCGGTAAACAAACAGTATTTATCACGTAAGCTTCATCATTCCGTGGTCACAAAACGGGAACTTTCAACCACACCAAAGCGTTTAGTTTTCAAATCGGTCGTTGTTCCGTCCTCACCTATGTTCATGAATCTTGGGTAGTGACTGACAGAGTGCTATCGAAGGTGCTAGCGGCAGGGATGGGAGTTTTGCGAAGCGTTTACGGCGTGAACTTCGCGACAAAGTGCGCAGCTGTGAGATTCGTATTTCTAGCTACATTTGGTGTTACTAGGCGTCACAGCATAACACTTGAGGGTTTATGTAGGCACAAAACATGCTAGTGTCTGATTTAAATATGCCAACATTAAAAACACTTTTGAATGCTGACAAAAGACTTAAGTTAACGGTGTCCTTTCATGTACAATTCAACTTTCTGCCAGATCCACATAACGTCAGAAAATTAAACAACGAATATTGCTGTTACACGAAATCTCAGCTATGCCTTAAACTTAAGACATTTTATCAAAAACAATATACTTAAACTTATTTTCAATTAGCATTTTTCGAGCATAATGTTAGTTTGAAACAAGTTTAACCAAAATATCCTGTACTTAAAAAAGTTTAAACTTGTTTAAGTAAAATATTTGGTGAAAACGGCGTTAATCATCATCCAGCAAAGTTCAACACTCGCTCAAATTTCGCCGAATCTAACTCATCCGGAGTCAAGAATTACGTGCCCCGATAAAAAAATTTACTCTGCAGCAGTGGCGTAGCGAGGCTAAGTGCCGCCCGGGGCGGACCATAAAAGTGCCGTCCTTTCCACCCCTCAAATTTGCTTACAAAAAATTGAAATGAAAGAAGATCATATTTCATGCTTATTTAAAGATACAAGGATTAAAAAAGCATCTTGAAAATCACAATCAAACACTTACAAACTGAAATGGGTCTTGTTTTTCATTGTCGATTATGAGTCTTGCTTTTTCTGCTTGTCGCCATCTTTCTCATCATTAATTTTTCAATTTTTTGCTTTCTTTACTTATGGATATACGATTTATATACGAACCAATCCCGTCGCCATGGGGGGCTTTGGTGGGCTTAGCCCCCCCAATGAAGCACTATGAATAAGTGGAATTTTGCTTAATGTTATAATGCCAAGCCCCCCCGCACAAACGCAAAGCCCCCCGCAGAACTGCAAAGCCCCCTATTGAAAACTTTCTGGTGACGGTTCTGATACGAATCCGCCATGTTTCGTCAAATTTTCTGCACTGTTGCGTTGGTTTTTAATCTCCAGTGAGCCCACCGCATGGCTTTTTGATAGTTTACTCATTCCAGGGGATCAAACAAAAAATTAAGGGATGTGATGGCGGTATACCTACTTTACAGATGTATACATTTATGTATGTTAACATTTCGTGTACTACTCCCGTCTATAATTAAAAAATGTATATATACTGCATATAGCACGCTATAGTAATACATTTGATAATATGATCTCAGTGATGTAAAGAACGTTTCATTGCTCACTTCGCGTTTCAGTAGTGGTTTATTTCTCTTAGAATACGTAAAAAGTTTCAAGCGTTAACTTGGCCGGGACTTGCGCGGGGTTCTTTAAAGGTGCGAGGACCCAAACACTTTGAGAGCCGGCGTGAGATATATTCGTACTTGGATTTCGGCCTAAAAACAGCAGTTTTCGGTTGCCTTACCAACGCCCTAGCTCCTCCGCAGATTGCGCTAGAGAGCTGTTCAAGGGCTCAAACGGATTGGCCAGCCTAGTAGATTGAACCCACAAAAAAGTTTTGGTTCGGGGTGCGGATTTTTTGTGACTGACGTCATAAGTGAAGTAGTTTTGGGGTCATTTTGGCTTATGTTGCCTGGCCTAGGGCCCAACCGCTAGGCCAAAGTTTTTCGCTGAAGTTTTCATTGGAAACTAGGCTCGAGTCCGAGTCTTTTGAGCCTTCTATCGACTTGCTAGCGTTTCTGGTTCAAAAGTTATGATCTCAAATAAACAAATTAATTAATTATCTAATTACCTAATTAGTCAAATATTTTTACTAACTTACATCATAATTTTTGAACCCGAAACCCCAGCAGGTCATCCAAATTATCAAAAGACTCGGATTGTAGCGTAGTTTCCAATAAAAACTTCAGCGAAATACTATCACCTAACGGTTGGCGCCCAGGGCCAGGCTAAGTGGGCCAAGGTGGCCTAAAAGTCCTCCACTTATGATGTCACTCACAAAAAAACTGCACCCCCCAAGCAAAACATTTTTTCGAGTGCAGATTAGAAGACTTGCCGCGTCTTTTGACGCTTCGACCAGGTCCGTAACCCGAACAGGAGCGGAGATATTCCCGCGCAAAGCCACGTGCGTTTAGGCGTTTTTTTCCCGAAAATCCCCGAAAGCAGCCTGACGCCAAAATATCTTAAACAGGTTTAAAACCGGGTATTGTTGAGAAGCGCTGGCTTACAGTCTTCGTCGTGACTTGCGCACTTGGTCTAGCTGTTAGGTTGGACCTCTTCCAATTACATGTACATAGTGTCAATCTTTGCCTTTGTTCGTTACCAACACAACCATCGCCAGAAGGTCTTCAATTTGGGGACTTTACGATTGTTCAGGGGGAATTGATATTCTCAAATCCACTGACTTATAGTGTTTCATATTTCACATTGCGGGACTTGGAGCTTTGTTTGGGGGGCTAAGCCCACCAAAGACCCCCGTAGCGACGTGACTGGTTACCAACAGACGTCTATTTCGAAAACTGTATTACCAAACCATGCCAGGTGAGACATAGGCCTTTTGGATGCTCAGCAGTTATTACAAAGTCTTACGTTCGACGATAATTGCGTTGAGCAACTTTATTCAGTACAGCCATTGCGAAGCTGTGTAACCGTTTGTATTAACGCCCTGTTTAACAAAAGCCTTCACCACAATCGTATCTAAGCCTATCGTTTACCCTTGCGTTAGGTATTCAGACTAAGGTTCTTGCCTCAAATTGATCAAAATGAGAGCAACACTTTTTCTGAGCTTTTTTCTTGAAATGAATTTTTCTTTGACTGCAAATGTTAAGCATACCGTTGAACAAACATTTTTACGAAACCCACACTGCCTATGGGCTAGCTCTGACCTCTGATTCACTCTACTTGCAGTTAAAAAACCAACAATTTGCGCTCAAAGTTACCCACGCAACCGTACCATCCGCACAACCCCGCTTCAAGAACGTCATTTTCCGACACCATTATGTCATGCAAAAAACAGCCGTTTTACTAAAATTGAGCAACGTTGCCTTCGCAGAGTTCTTCACCTCAACCGCCAAAATGCAATATTGATAACTGATAAACCCACTTAATGTCGAGGGTACAGCTTATGGCACGTATTGAAAATATCCCACTGAACATTAAAAGTGGCATGAGATGTGCCAAAAAATGTTTCTTTATAATTTTGGCAGCGACAATCAGCGGCATGCCAACGCCTGAAATATGCTTCTTTCCAGGGCAGTTGAGGTGAATGCTTTTGTCCAAGAAGAGTTACGGCGATTCACTCAGTGTCGGTGAATCGAACATCCAACCTTCCAATTGCGAGGAGGTCGCTCTGTCACTGAACCAAGGTCGCCCCAGTGATATCTTCCCCGCCAATGCCTAGTTGTCATGTAATGTTATGATGCGCCGTTGGGGCATTACTGAGGAACTAACCATAGGAGAAAAAGGATTTACCTTGCCTTGACTATTTACCGTGATTTCATGCAAAGCCTTTTTTTATCAGGTTTTGAGAGAGGAGGGGCAATACGTATAAACCGTGACAACTGGAACCCTCATGTTTGCTTGTCTGTCGTCGAATGTCATCTCTTTCCTTCGTTCAAAAGACTTTTGACTGGGATAGCTTTGTCTGGCGAGGAAGGTGTAGTGACTGGGGCACAATTGTTCCCCAGGTAAGTGTGTTAACAAAGTCCTGATGTCAAGACAAACGCTGGGGCATTTTAGTACATTGGATTTGACCCAGACTTTTGAGTAAACATTTCATCAGTTTGCTCACTCCACAGCCAAATGTCGTGTTTTTTAGGCTAGCCTACCAATCTAAGGCTTCTATACACAACAATTGAAGAGTTAGAACTTTTAAAACTTAAAAAAATTATTTAAAAATAATAACGAAAACTAGAACATTTTAACTCATAAAAAAATTAAATTTTAATCAGCAAAGTGCCGCCCCCTGAAAAGTGCCGCCCGGGGCCCGCGGCCCCCAGGCCCCCCCTTGCTACGTCACTGCTCTGCAGCAAGTTGTGTCTTAACTCTGATTTGGAGCATCATGATGAAATCATTCGAATAGAATTGACTCGAAAGTTATTACAAATGATCCGTTTTATACCTGCCCTTCGATGTGGTAGATCCAAAAATCAACTCGACGGCCAATGATGAATCGTGGTCATTTTGGATTTGTGTCACTAGGGGCCATTTGATTTAACATTTTGTCTGTTGAGAAGTGGTTTAAATTATAACGACAGTCAATTCTGAAACTTTAGCATAGCAAGTAATAACTTTAGCATAGCAAGTCTCCTTCGCTGGAGACTTCGGAGTGACTAAGCATGTATATAGTGTTCAGTATAGGTGTTCCTCTGACAATCACCAGGTTTTTGTTTCTTGTCTACAATTCCAACTCTGTTTCCAAAATTTAATTGCAGTGACGGCTGGGTTTTGCAGGGATGCAGAACTAAACACCTTGAAAAAAACTGAAAACTAGAAATGTAAGAATAGTAGCAAAGCACACCAAAAAGAGTTTTGCAACGTGGTAAAGCAAGACTTAATTCAAACCAGATACCGTAAGGGAAAAAATTAAATTCTGTTTAAGTAAGGGTACCAGGTGAAGTTTTCTCTTCGTCAAAATTTGCTAAAGTGCCTTACTCGTTGCGTGAATCGCGTTAGTCTGGTCAGAACGTTGAAAAATAACGGCTGATTTATTAAAAAAAGTGAAAAAAGAAGCAACTACCCGGGGTTGGGATGTTTAAGTATACCCGGGACCAGTGGCAGAACTAGACGTTTGAGCCAGGGGAGGCAAAACTTAGCTGAAGGGCGCCCACTAGCCAACAAGTTGAGAAATGATAGTGAATTCGGATGTGGATGTCTATACCAAAACCAGAATTTACCGGAAAATACCACGAAAAACGCATAAAAATGTTAATACGGAAATATAAGCTAAGCAGGGGCCCGATTTGTATGTTTAGCTTCTCAAGGGGTGGTTCGCCCCCCCTGCCCCCTGTCAGTTACGCCACTGCACGGGGCAATTCACTGGAAAAAGATTATTTACGTTGTTTTGATTGCAAAGCGGCAATGCAATATTTTCTTTTACTTGATGCACTTTTCACTCAGTGCGCAATCAGTGACACACAAAGATTTATTGAATAAAACAAAAATATAGCCACACAGAATTTAAACTTTCCAGCCATGCACTGGTGAGAAAATTAAATCGACAATGTTTGTATACGAGATGTTATGACATTCCATTCTTATTTCAGGAAGAGATGAGTTTGTGAGCTTGTTTTGCTTAGCGGCGTACGTTTGTTTATACAGTAGATTTAGCTTTTGCCCACTATTTTTCAAGTTGTGTTGGTAAGAGGTCCAACTTCATCTAAACGTCTTTATTCGGGCAATTAATTTCAATCCATCACACTTCGAATACAAAACGACTTCAAACGTTGCAGTGTTGAACAGCAGCATGCATACTTTCACAAGACGTTTTATTGTGTCGTCACCAAGGCTCGCGCCATAATAGGGTGATGGTGCCTGGCTACATCACTTGCAATTAGTGTTCTCTATTTGATATTTATTTCAGCGTAAAATTGCAATTTTGGCAGAATTTGTAACTTTTTAGAAAACTTGCTGCATTTATAATCGAAAGTAGTATTGGCCTTTATTCAGGCATTGGCAGAAAATTTCAAAAACACTATGAAGAATTTGCTTTGCTCTCCTTTAATCTAAAAGTTTTAGGACACAACAACACTTTAGGTCACATTTCTGACAATGGCCTCTATTTTGCGGTTTCCTCCCGTCAACAAAAATATGGCGTCGTTATCAGGCATCGTTACAAGAAAACCCTCTAATTTGTAAGTGGACATGTTCCCTCGGGTTTGCAACTGATCACCAGATGGTATGTTGAACAACGTCCGGGTGGTGGGACCACACAAAAAAGGTTTTGTTCCATAATCGATAATCTTTTGCTTGTCGCCTTCTTTTAGCAAAGTGTCCCAACAGGGTTGGTAATTGTTTCGCATTTTTTTACTCGAACTGATGCTGGTTTGACCGACTCGATTTTGCTGTGTGAAGTAAACGTTGAATAAACGTCTGAAACGAAGTGCCTACAACCGATGTATAACAGTAGCTTCGTTGATAAATGCTCATTCCCCACTTTACACTTGTTGCGTGTGGGAATTCATTATATTCTTCCTCCATCATTGCTTAACAAGACACGCAAACCCTAAAAGCACATTGCCACGTGGAAGACCGAAGAGGACTTTAAGAATCGTTATGACTTTTAATGTGTGTAAAGATATGTTTGCCCCTGATGTGGGTTGAACACATAAGGGTTTGATGTTTGGTATCTTGCGTCTGCATGACAGACGCCGGTTTTATTGGAGTTCAAAATATGTGACCGTTTTTCGGAAGCTTTTCATCAAATCTTCGAAAATCCCGTTTCTTGTTTGAGCTGCACCGCAACAGGCCTGCCACTTCATAAGCTGGCAATGGTGGAAAAGCTGAATATGAGCCTTGATTGCTCACTTTCCTGACAAAAAGACTTGGATTTCAATGAGGCTTTCGATTTTGGCAATATTTTACTTGGAAGTTGTGCACAAAATTTGGGGCCTGTTCCATTCCCATCTAGCAAAAGCTACCGCGTAGGTAACCATTAGTTATAAAAACTTGATACAGAGTGAAAAGTACAACATATAATGCCAGTATAGCTAGGCATGTCCACATGTTACTCTGGCAAGGGGTGAAGAGCAATACTAACAGCAAGGAATTATGAAAAGGTCATCATCTACTTCCAGTTGCACCAACTGCAAATAGGGAGACCAGCAACATGCGCTGACAACGACACTGAATTTCTTGGCACAACACATATTCGGATCAGGGGCGTAACGAGGTTAGATCCGGGGCAAGAAGCTAGTTTTTCCGCCCCCATATTAGAACCTGAGGTATATCTGAAACAAATGTAGTGCGCTGAAGAAAGTACTTGTGACATTGTTGAGACTTTTCGGCGACCCCCGCTGTCATTCGATCGGCGACCCTGCAGTGATTCGGCGCCCGTGAAATTGTGCCCCTTTGCCCCCTCATTACGTCCCTGCTTCAGACATCAGGTAGAGGGATACATACCAACGGGTTGAGGTTCGGAATGCTTGTGGGCATCCGGTGATATGTTGGCAAGCTTGGTGGAGAACTGAATCGACCTTGTTCGCATGACAAGATCTTCCCCAAAGCTTGTGCACGAAAGTAATTAATGGAGTGAGGAGGATGCTCGGGTAGTTATTTTTTCAAAAACAACTTGATTGAAGGCAAGAGTCGTGCAACTTGCTTTTGGAAATTTCATGTTTGTTTTTGTTGAAAAAATCCTGTTAACATTTTCATACCCACCTGCGTGTCTGCCTTTTACCCTAATTACGGTAAAAGTCGACTGGACATTGGTGAAGCCTGAAACATTGAAGTTCTGGGTTTTGGCCGCTTGGTGGTGCCACGGAGCAACGCTCAAACTCATCAATCGCTTGTTCCAGACTCGGAATGTTTTTGCTGCTGCTTGTAGATTGCCAGATGCTTTTGCTAAAAAGATAGCAGTCACGTCGTGCGCACGTTTGAAAAAGCCAGCATGGAATCGCTATACTCTGAAATAAGCTTTCAAGTTTTGAAAAGTCAGCCGAGGTCGAAAGAGTGCATGCAGACGATTCTTACTCGCTGATTTTGAGTAAATTGTATAAAAAGAATCTAAATGCAAATGTGACGTTTTTGTTGCAGCGTCAGCATATTTGCAAATGTTGACAGGCAAGCATGTGGAAGAAAAAGTGAAATTGAAACTAACGAATTTTCTCATTTGCTTGTGATAAGTTCTGTTTCATAGAATGCAGACGCAGCGAAAGCTCGTTGCAGCAAAATTAAAGAATGCAGTCTTGTTCATTTTTCTATTTCGCCTCAACGTTTCTCAGCGACTTTTTGGTGCAACTGCGCCGAAAAACTGTTCATTGTGCGAGTAAGTTGCTTGGCAGCAATGTTAACCAATGCAAAATACGTGCAAAGTATTTTACTCTGAATTATCAGTACCTTTGCGAGGAGAGGTTACGGCTTTTCAAGTGCCTCGATATGTCGACAAATTTTGCTGCCCAGAAGCTTTAGTTGTTTTTTCAGTGCACGTTTCTACAACTTTATGTTTTTTGACAGATGCAAAAGAGTTCCAGGAATTGTCTCTGTTGATTGCCGCCGAAGGAACCTGACTTTTCTACCTGCACATCTTCCAAGCGATACAACAGATCTGATGTTTGATTTCAATTTGCTCAATCGGCTGACAAACGCGGTGAGAAGGGATTCACTGACTTTAAAACTGTTTGAAGCATTGCAATTAATGCGTGGCGGTTGTTTGGCTTGAGCAGTTAAAGCAGTAATGTTTCCAATGACTTTTATAATTTTAGCAAAAAAAATGTCATACTGATCTTTGGCACTTGTACATGCTTTAATCTTTTTAAAAGACATTTTTGAAAATTCGCCTTTAAAATTGATTTCTAGTCGCCCACGCTTCTAGCACGTGTCCTTCTTGTTAGGTTCCAACCTCCTACGTTTGCTGCGACCTAATGAATAATCCATGTTCATAAGTCCGATTTCAATAGGCGAGTTTAGGCCGCTTAGGACTTTTCTCTCTCATCACATCAGGAAAAAGCTGGCTTACCTCGCAAGTGTTTGCAAATCTGAGCTAAAACAACAAGCTAGCCTTAAACCTGACGAACGACAAACAAGATAAAAATGAAAATCTTGAAAAAGTAGAAAAAGTAAATTCAATTAAGCAACAGCTCAGCTGGAGTGATGAGAGGGAAGACGTTTTTCTCTATTTTCATGAAATATTGATCATCCTTGTTGTGGATATTCACAACCTAGTAATCAATAATTTATTTTCAGACTGCACAACTAGTCAAGCAACAGTGCATGCCAGCACATATGTTACAAAGAAATGGAGTAAAGCGCCAAAATTTAACAGCAAAAAACTAAACCAGCCAATCCCCAAAGCGGAAATATCGTGGTGCTAAAATCAGTTGAAAGTTTAATGCATTAACTTCGTCAACGTGATTCTATTCTCAAGCTGTGCTAAAATATGGGGGAATAAAAACCCTCCAGTAAACTGCATACACGTGTGGATCTTGTGCACACTGCACAGGATGATTGAGAATCACTGGTAACTGTATATCAGCCAGTTTGACTTCGAGCAAAGTTTGCAAATTGAAGATCCACTGTGCTTTGAAAGCTTGCATTGGTCCAATGAAATTTTTTGAAACCACAACCAAAGACAAAAACGAATGATAACAGAATGAATAAGGCTTTTTCGATTTTAAATAGCGATACGAGCCTACATCAAATACTTTAAAATAAAAACAAATAATTTTTGATTTTTTTGCATGAATGTATTGTTACTTGAAGGCGGTACTGGCAACTGACAAATCTCTCCTTTGTTGACTTGCAGTCAACTTGACCCAAATTGGTGAAATGTTATTTTCCCCCCATATACTGCTGAAAAACTTTTTACTTCATTTGCCTTACATGACTAGTTTTATATTATAGAGTTTATACATACGTATCATAGCAGTTGTAATGTGAAGTAAACACCCCATCGTTTAAAACAGGGGTGGGGAACCTGCATCCCCGTGGGCCAAATGCGGCCCGCGTGAACATTTAATATGGCCCGCATAAGAATTTTCGTTACCCAATTTAGAATACAAAATCGCGTCAAAGCGAATCTCGATGATAAGCGGGTACTTCGATACTATATCATAAGCCTCTATGAAGACGTTACACAATACAATACTTCAAACTCTATCTCTCGTAATTAGAATTTCAGGATAAAGTCAAATGTTATTTTCGTCCCGCCAGCGACAATCCACATTTTAAGCGGCCCGTGATAGCAAACAGATTCCCCACCCCTGATTTAAAACATAATCGCAAGGCGTATGTGTAACTGCGAACAAGGCATGGTCAAAAGAAAATTGCCATAATTAACGTTTGGATGTCATTTTAACATTATGTTTTACGTCCATCAAATATTTTCGGTATTTTTTCTGAACTATGATGCCTGATATTAATTGTTCAGGTAAAATATAGCATTGAATTATTCGTGTACAACTCGAGACGCCAAAGCTGCGCTGAAATTCCTGTTCACTGGAAGATATACGGAAGTCATCGTGACAGCTGCAAGTTTTGTGCACTCGCGCACTCAAATTGAACCACTAGTCAAGGCCGCAATGGTTTTCTACTTTGCGTTAACATACGCAAGGTAGAGAGGAGAAAGGGGTACTGGGTTTTTACTCGGATCTTGTGGTCTGAGCCTTTTGCTCTTTGAAAGCAATGCTAAGTTCAGAAATTCGCGCATCGCATAAAACAGACATCTACCAATCTGTATACCGCGTGATATCAGGTGCAGAAAATGCTCGAACAAAATCACCCGTTTTGATTTCACTTGTATGAATAGGGTGTTTGCAGAAACTGCCCTTGTCGAATTTGCTCTTCATAGCATTTCTCTGCAGTTTTGATGATGTTAAATATATGTTTGTATTATACAGGACGTTGGTGAGGAAATTAAGTTTATCTCTGATTATGATAAGGAATTTTATGGATTCGCAAGAGAATAGCTCCCAGACAGTGTTTTGTCACACTTTTATAGCAAGGGTCCTTCACAAACTGTAGTGATCGTCCTTGTACTTGCTTGGCTTGTACAGCTATCTACAATGGGGTATATCTTTAACATGGGTTGCTCCACAAAACGACAGATGCTCATATTTCAGTCGTTCGACTAAACGATCGATGGTCGAGGGTTTGGATCAACCCTCGAGGGCAAAGCGTTAATTAGAATATTTCAATTCTGTCCCGACCTTGTTAGAAATTGGTTCCAGTTCTCAGATATTTGGACGTGAAACAATAACTGCAAATCACTGCTTAAAAATCTTTTTTGAAAAAAGCTGCACCAAAAGAAATATTCTGTGTTGCCATGCTATAAGCAGAACTTCTACAAGAAAGAACCAAAGAATCGCGCAGTGTCTTCATTAGTATCTAATCCTGGAATGGAGGCTTATTCGATGCTTCTATTTAATAAACTGTGCTGCCCTGATCAATGGCCAGTCGATTCAAGGTTCTTCATAGAACTATTTAGCAAAATGGTTTGGGAAAAATCTAAATATAATTGCGTTTAAAGTAGTTTACTTATCCGAATAAACTGAAACAGTAGTAATTTTTGCTGCACAAATTTGTCAAGTTTTCTTGCTAATATGCAGAACGGTAAGGTCGAAGCAGTGATTTTTGAAACCATTTTACATCGGAGTGCGATTAAAATCAGTGATGCCAAAGGTATTTTGCAAACAGGTATTAATCAAATAAATCAATTTTGCCCGAAGTTGGCCACATCTTGATAGTCTGTAAGCTACTTCGCTTTCGACAAACATACTTCTAACAACAGAAGAAACGTCTCGTAAAAAAACTCTTTTCGAATCATTTCTTTCGAGAAAGATCAAGAGAAGTAGAAAAAACGCTGAAGATCTTCGACTGCAACTTATCATTTGAAATCTGCCTCTTTAAAAGGAATTTAACTCAACACTCTACCGTCCACATTGTTTCAAAAACAATTCTGGGTTTGTCGTTTTGCTTAAAAATGAATTAATTTTTTAAACGTTGCAAATTTGTAACATAGGTCCATTAAGCTACTAAATCCAGAAAATCTCTGTAATCATAGGAAAGGTGTTTTGTACAACAGGATGAATCAAAAGTATGCATGTTAAAGGCGAGAGACCCTTGTAATATCTGAAAAACCTGTTAAAATCAAGTTTCATGACGCATTTTTCACAATGTGCGCAGATGGAATAGAGGGTTCCTACGCAACTTTGAATACAAATTTCCAGACAATTTCCAGACTTTTCCGGACTTTTTTCGGACTTAACGTTTCCGAATGACATGCCCAGGTCAAATACTGGCGCTATAATAGTTAACACGATGCAAGTAAAATTATCAATCGTATCACAAGTATCAGAATAAAACATCAGAATGCATGTCAAAAGATCAAGTCTAGAAAATTATTTACTTTTTCCATTCTAACAGACCAAACACTTTTTTCCAGACTTTTCCAGGCTGGAAAATGACCAATTTTTTCAATACCTTTCCAGACTCCGTAGGAATCCTGGAAATATGCTTGTTTGCAAATCACAACACTGACATAACTAGAAACAAAGTAGTCAAATTTAGCTTGGCAATCACAAAAAAAAATAAATCGACAAACACTGTCACGAAATAGACAAAGCACGAAGATATCACAACCTATGTGCAGTATTGTCAGAACATTAGTTCCTCTGAAATTCCAGGAAAAAATTTTTTTTCGTTACAAAAATAAACCTCATATTTTGGCAAAAGTAATAAGGGATGCTTCTGCAACCTGGCAGCATATTTCATTGACTTCTCTTCTCCGTGTAGATTGGAAAATGATCGATGTTATCTTTTCGAACACCCTGCTATGGTTTCGAGTTGTGGCCTGTGGCTTTCCTAGCCTATCATCTTCTTTCTAATGAAAGTTATGATCTTACGCCTTTTCAAGGACCTGTGACCTTGCTTTCTCTGTAGAGACCCTCCAACGTCATGTTTGAATTTCAACAGTGGAAGCTGCTGTAGCACAATCGTTTCTGTATTGTAGCCAACTATAGGAATGTTTGTATTTTAATAACACGGAGATAGCAGGGAAAACATTTTTGATTTTCAGACTCTCACTCCTTACCAACGACTGGTGGAAGTTCATCTGCAAAACAATATTATCAATCGAATTGACAAAAGTGCTTTTCATCATCTTAAAAGTTTGCAAAAGTACTTATCTGGTGGTAACTAGTCATACATTTAGTTTCAACAAGAAACTTGAGAAAATTTCCCAATGTGTGTTTATCTGGAAATTGTCCTGAAAGTACTTAAAGTCATAATTTAATTGCACTGACGTCGAACAGGTTAAACTGATTTTAATGATAGTTATATATAAAAGTATATCTTTTGAAATTGCCTTCACCTCAAGTAATTTTTGTGTTTAACACCTCAGCAGAAAAAGTGTGTCGTTCTTTTTCTAAAAAGACTCGTTTTTTGTAGGCTAGAATTGTCTGGAAATCAACTGACCGCTTTTCCTTGGTCTTCGATCAATTCTCTGACAAGTTTACGTTTCTTATATTTGGACCGAAACAAACTGACTTCTTTGCCCGGTGCTAAAGATGTTTTAAACGACCTGCAGAGGTTATCCGTAGTTTCTCTGTCATCGAATCCTTTCACATGTGGATGTTCTTTGAAAAATTTTTCTGACATGTTTATGGATCTCAAGCAAAAGCGAGAAAACAGTGAAAAACGTGTTACGAAAATCTCGAACATTGAATGCTCAAGTGTGCATGGATGGTTGTCGAGAAACTTGAGTAGCTTCAATGTCACATCATCTAAAATCTGCGAAAAACCGAAGGTGATGATATCGGTCAAAATTGCATACAGTCTCCAGTCAGGTATGCCGAGTGCCTCGTCTGGAAACAAGGCACTGACAAAAGGGGTAACGTACTCTGTGGAAAGTGAGAATGATGAAGCTTTCACGAGTGTCGCTGAAAGAACGCGAATAATATTCGCTCCAGTCAATGTTTCCATCAGCATCAACTGCGACACGGAACAAGATGCTGGAAGTTCAAAGTCGCTTTTCGGCAAAACTGAAATTGTCAAGATTGCTACTTTCGCGGGGAAGGAACAAAGACCTGAGTTTGAAGGTGACAAAAACAAATGTCAGTTGATGAGTATTATCATATACTAGTGCAGGGGTGAGCAAACTACGACCAACGGGCCACCGCTGAACCTTTTTTCTGACCCCCGAATGCACTTTTAGTGTTGTTTTAAGCTGATCGAGTATCGCTGACTTATCACAAACCGCTTCTACTCGAAAAACGTGCAGTATGATAGTCGAGTGCATAGCGATCTTAACACGCAAATACAGATCAAGAATCTAGACCTGACGGTTGTAGGCCTTAACAGCTCTAAACGTTAGATATAATGATTATATCTTTTTTATATAAAAAAGTATAATTTGTAGAAGCTGGCCCTTCGCTGGGTACTGATAGAAGAATGTGGCCTTCACTGAAATAAGTTTACCCACCCTGCAATAGTGTACCTAAGTTTGAAAGTGCATCGGTATCTGCAACGTGTTTAGAAAACTCTTTCGAATTAAGCTTTGGAGCCAAGTTTCATTTGACATATCTCAAAGTTAAAACTTGAATAAAACTCACCTAATTCAAGATTACCACAAAAAACACCCATACACTTTTGCAAACTTTGGCAATATGAAAGTAAAATCGGTGGTTATTTTTTCCGGAATAATGTGAAACTTGGCCATTTATCAAAACAAACCAAAACGTATTTAGCTAGCGTAGATCATATCATTAAAAATGTAAATCAGTGCAAATATAGAGCTAACCGTGCATAAGATGAACGAGTCACAACTTAGAGGGTAACTTATTTTATTTCCCAACAACTATACAAAAATATGCTGAAAAAAGGTGTAAGTTGAGTAAAGTCATCGAACAAAACGGAAGTACGGTGGCGATAACATTTTACTGGTCAATATCAATATTAAAGTTTAGGATTTATGTGACGTCGAATGTGTGCCATTTTCAGACGCCTTGGCGAATCGGAATTGAGAAAAAGTTGATCTTATCTGATTGATATAAATTTGTCTCGTTTATACAAATTTTCGATCTCTACTACAGCACCGCTTTGTCAATCAGATCTCACAACCATTTTCTTAGAGATAGATTCAGTCTTATTTTGTACTTAACTGGTTTGCGTAGGATAAGTGAGTAGATTTCATTGTTTTGCTGATAGATTGCTGTGTATACTTACAAGAATGCATGCCGACATAGTATGGCTTCGAGATCTGGTTGAGAAAGTGAAGGTCGGTTTCACTTAGCTACAATGTCAAACCAGATGTAGTCAGGGCACGTGCTGTGGAAGACGCGTAGACGATTTTGGCGGTTTTTGGCGGGCTGGCGCAGGAAGCAAACCTTCCCAGTGTGATGGACACTGGATCGGTTTCGTGTTTTCCATGCTTTTCCTTATCTGCTGTTTCTCAGTATGTCTTTTGACTTGACTTTGCTGATTTTGGCGATTTCTGCAAAAGGTTTCCACATCGTTTTTCACCCTACAAAGGATTGGAATTGGAAATCGTTCTATCTATCTATAAACATATTTTACAGTTTGATTTTGGCTGACGGTAATTGGCGGCAGGCCGAAGCCTGAAATTTGCTTCTTGCCGAGACGTTTGAGATGAACGCACTTGCTCAAAGAGCGCTACGGCCATTCACTCAGTGGCTGTATTGTTTGCTTTTCTGCAGTACAGTTAATCTATTTTGTTTCGTTTGTGAAAGAATTGAGTTATGTGCAGTCGTTTACTTACATGGGCGCAGGGGCGTAACGAGGGGGTGGGAAGAGGGCACAATTCTCCGGGCGCCGAATCACTATGAGGGCGCCGAATCCAGCGCATTTGCCTCCTAAAGACCTCAAATTCGAACATGGGGGCAACAAACTTGCTTCTTGCTCCGGGCGCCATCTAACCTCGTTACGCCCCTGCATGGGCGTCAAGAAAAACAAGTTTGCTGATGCAGAGACTTAAATCGTATTACATGAGATTGATGGATACTTACAACGCGGACTTATTTTTATATGACCGCTCCATTGCTGACCGTTTCCATGTGGCAAATCATGTCAGTTTTGTTTTATTTAGAGAAAAAAATCTTCTCAAACTCGCATCTAATTTGGAATAACAAGCACGATTGTCGCATTGACCGTGTGCGGAAGCAAGACCATGAGGGAATGACAATAGTTTGTGCTGCTGAAAACCTTGCCGGGACAAGCTACCAACTGGTCAAACTCGTCGTGGTTGATGAACAAAGCAAGGAAACAAACCGTGCGTTTGGAAATTTATGCTCTGTTCCGACATAAGACGTTTCAAACGTCCAATATAAAACAATCGTCTCAGCCCAGGGACTTTTTTATATGGCCTAGAAAATGCGGTGCCAGCACACTGCCTCGTTGAACAAATGAAAAATGACCTTTAGTTCAGATCAAATATTTCCCTCTCTCTGAGTTTTAAAAATAAGGAGGCAAAATTACATTTCCAACGGAAACGTAATTTTCAAACGCTTCTGCGTTTCCCGAGTGCAAATAATTTTTTTGCCCATTTCATGAATCAAAAACCAAGTTTTACGGTTACGCCATTGCCTAACTCTAATGCTGAAGTGTTGATACGTAAATAAATTACCATAGTAGAGTTTTTTCAATGTTTTGATGGACTTGTAGTTCATGGTTGCTGCGCATCAAAGCAGCCGCCTTCTCAAACCATGTTTTATATTTGATATCTCGTGGAGGACGCCAGGTCTGAGTTTGCCAGTGCATTTCAGGAAAAAACTCTCTTGACTGAGGCTCACTACATCAGCTTCTGAATCAATATTCGCGACCGAGACGAAGTCCTGAGACTCTGTCATTGGTTATTATCCTCGCAAACCACTTTGCAGCCTCTTCGGATATAACTTACTGACCTGTTTTGTTGATAAACAAGAGGGAGATGTCGTAAATAAAATTTCGGTTATGACTGAAACCTACGCAGCATTTATAAAGTATGTTCCAACAGTTATAAGTGGCCTCACAGGGTTTCCATAAGAAGTTACGATTTTTGCACAGAAAGACGCTGAACCAAATTTGGCATTGCAAGCTCAGGTCCAACATTCTTTTTTTGTGTGTAGATTTTTCAGTAACCAAGCATGTGTTGCTTCTTGGTTTAATCAATGTAGCCACCAACTTTTTCCAAAATGTTGCTAAAGGAGTGTTGGCTTAGTTTTATTCTTTTATTGGCCACAATAAAATGTTGTTTAAAACAGATACAGATGTTTCACAAGTCGAGTCATCTATCGAGTCATCTAGGTAAGCTGGTTACAAGTTTTTAACTGTATCGTAGTGTTGCGTATGTGTTGCATAAAGGATAGGATGACTAGAGACAAACGATTGATAACTGCACCGATATATGGAATGTCCTTGGAAGAATTTGTTTCCTAGACTTGCTCTTCTAACGGACTTTCTAGTAGGGCTTTACACCAATCGTTTCTCTAATATCTCTTCCATTACTGGTGGTCGACCAGATCTTTACCCTACACAAGCTACCTTCCTCCTTGAACTTTTTCTGCCATTTCCAAACCCGCACTACAGCTGGTGTTTTTTCCAAATTCTCTTGCAACTGCATGTATGCTCGAAGACAATCTAACAGGACTGCACTGCTGCTGCTGTGAGAATCCTCGAATATTAACGCTCTATCTCTCCCACCCGAAGATACACTCCACCAGCTGAGGCTCAGTTCTGGTGTTTATCACATCAGTAGCTGTGGATTCTTTATCTTCCTTGATGTTGATTCCCACTGTGGCGATGATGCAATACTTTTCATGGCTATGTTCATGACCGTAAGGATTCTCATGTGAAATCCATGCAAAAGGTTAAAAACTGATGCTTTAAATAATCTTTTATGCCCTTAACAACTTTATACAAATGAACGACCTATTAAATCTGCCCGCTATACGGTGACTGCCTATTCGCAAAACGTTTTCCAGTAGAATTGAGAAAAAATTGCTTTGTTGGTCGAATACGCCAACTTGTGGCTGTTTTTCAGGCGGTCAATGCACAAAACTGCAACAGGAAGTCCTTCAAGAAAATCGATCGAATTTTTTTCAAAAACGGAAACACAAGAGAAGGTGAAATGTTTTATTTGACATCACTGTTTGCAAAGCATTTGCTAATTGAAATATTTCTACGCAGCGCTAGATTGTTGTGAAAAAGACGAACTATATCTTCGCATCATACGAGGTAAAGGCCACCTCAAAGAGCATTACAATTAGTTTCACAAATATTTTGCTGATAAAATACAACGGCCGAAAGAAACAATGTTTAGGTTTAAGAAAACATTTAGGCTGTGAGCTAAACACATTCAACACTTTCACTTAATGTCATACAACATATTTAACTCGGGTTGTATTTGACCAGTCTCTTCCAATCTTTCAGAACCAATGCTCCCCAATGTTTTTCAGCTTGCGACTTCTACTGACAATTTTTGGTGTGGTCCGCTGTGAGATATTACGGTAAAAACACAACAAAAATCTTGAGAAGCAGGAAAGGACTTGTTATCGTTAGAGGCAGAATACATAATTCAGATATCGGATTTCTGGCTCCCATTTCCCGATCTAATCAATAGAAACTTTGCCTAGTTTTCCAGAAACGTTTTAGTTAAATATACCGAAAAGTTACAACATTTTAAAATGCTCCGCGGACCGCTTTGTAAGAACTTTGCGACCCACCAGTGGGTTGCAGACCAGTGGTTAGGGACCGCTGTTCTAAACTGAAGCTGGTGGCCTTAAACACGAAAAAGAGTTTAATTTTGGTGAAAAAACTTTGACTAGACACTTGGGCGTGTTGTAAAATTAGTTTTCTAACGGCTTCGTGCGCCTAACAAGAACAGTAACCAAGCACTGGTCAGTTTCACGGAGGTCATTCCACTTCTAAAGGAACAACCACCAAGTAAAAAATCGCTATCTGCCGGGGGGTAACATAATTTCTAATGGATAGCATAAAGAGAAACAAATCGGGGTGCCAACTGACATTTTCAAACCGAGTAAGCATTTGCCTAACGAATGTAAGAAAAGCGCACAAAGAAAGAAAAAATCAAAATTCCAGCTACAGCAGTTTGATTTTTGAACAATTTTGGTTTATCACTTTACAAAACAGATCTTATTATTTGAATATATCTTTGAGATTTGAAATTGCATTTTTGGCATTGCTATGAATTTGTTAACGGTTCAATGCTACGCCTGTGATCCCCTTTTTCTGTATTGATTCTGAGATTTGCTCGTTGTTTTAGTATTGCTGGGTGGGCGCAAGTAATGAGGGTGTGCATACTGTAGAGTTTGTCAGAACACGACACAAGGTTATTAGCTGCACAGAGCGATCAATTTTGACGGTTAGCTTCAATGGACAGCAGTAGAACCTCGCAGACGGTAGGAGATGTTTGAGTAATTTGTCTGTGGTTGAGTTGGTTCCTTTATTTATTTTGTCTTAAGCAAATACATGTGCCTTTTGATAAAAACTGAGAAAGATTCGGTGAATGCCGTGGTAAGTTTATATCAACCTGGGACTTGGAGCATAAGAGCCTAACGGCATGCTCCTGGTAGCGTCAAAGTCTAGTCACCTATCCTGTGACCCTTTGCAGTCAGTCGGTCTATCAAACTTTCAGCATGCAAGAATAACAAGTGTTTCAGGTCGACAAATTTTCCTTCTCATACGCTGTTATGATTCACAATAGTCGAACGATAGTGAAAGCGAACTGACGTTTCTTTATATTGCTACACAATATTAAAGAAGGAAATGATGTCATGCGGGCGATTTACAAGCGAGGTGCGGAGTTCGTCCGCTGTGGTAGCGCGCTCTGTTGTAAAAACACTCTGAAAAAACACTAAACCAGTGCTTTCCAACATTTTTCATCATGCGAGTTTTGCTGAGAAATTTTTGCAGAGACTACTATGAGACAATTCATTGAAACGACAACGTAAAAATGGAGATGTGAGAAAATCAACACAAAAACCGCTAATTTTCAAGTAAGGTTTCAGTTAAAATACCTGAATATTGTAACATTTTTAAATACTTCGCAGACCTCCTGAAAGAACATCGCGGCTCACTGGTTGGAAAGCGCTACTGTAAATATCTTTCACTGTATTACCACGGCATGGCGTTTCGCTAAGCATGGCACCACTTACAACGAAAACTTCGCAGACATTGCGCTCATACTTCGATTTCTTGAACATCTCACCAGATATTTTCAAATGTTTTCGTTAAAATTATAGGTCTTAATGTCTCAGTTTTCTCTTTGGGAAACTAAGCCCAAAATAGCTTTTCTGGATGAAGAGTTTGCTTTTGCATTTAGCTGATATCATCACATTGTAGCATCATATTCCGGAGAAGCCCGTGGTGAGGATTTGTGCTCCGACGGCACTGTTTCTTGTACAACAACAAAACATTTATGAATTTCAGACGAGTGAAACCATATCGAACTCGACCACAAGAAGCAGGCCCAAACGGAACGTGACTTTCACGTACGTGGTTGTTGCTGTCTTGTTCACCATCCCAACAGTTCCTCTTGTTGTGGCCTCACTATACAGTATTTACACATCGCGGCAACATCAGCGAAGGTTCAAAAAAAGAGTTCGGATCGCAACGATTTACGAAGTACCGTCAGAAGAAGATCTTGCCTTCACGAAATCCGAGGCTCTGGAAATAGATTGAGCGAAGCTAAACGCCACTGTGTGCAATGCAGTGTCGCAAAGTAACCAAAGCAGTTTGTTCCAATGCAACGAATAACAGACGTCGCACTGCACAAGCAATTGTTATACTGTTAACAATAAAAACTTGCAAGAACTCCACAAATCACTTATCAAAACCTTTGGACTGCTGGCCAGCTTGCCAATACTACTGCCTCATACATTTCCAGATTTTTCCACGGTCAGTGTTGTTTTATTTTCGAATAATTAAATTGTGGAAAACGGGATGAAGGGATATCGCTAGCGCAGACGTGAGGCCCAGGGATTTAAGCAGTTTTTCACCTATGGAGGAGCTCGTCACAAAATCTTTGTTCATACAATTAAGCACGACAAATATGGAGGGGAAGGGCGAAAGGGGCGACAGCCCCGGGAATCCAAAGAATGAAATTAAAAAAATTATGTTTTACCTTTTAAGTCCCACGCGAGCCAAAATTTTGGCGCAAGGATTTTCCAAGGTATTGCCCCAACACTTTCAGCCATAACTCGCCAGCCGATTGAGCTGTAGAGCTGTGGAAAGCCTCAAAAGATCCGGTTAGGCTAGTACTTCCGATAAAAAATGGAGGTTTTAAATTAGAGGTTGTTTGGGGGGCACACATTAAGTGGGAGGATAAGTTTATCCTTGTTTCACCAGGGTTACCTGACCCAGGGCTCCAACCCTCTAGGGGTAATTCTTTGTTTGTTTTTTTATAATGAAACTAGACTGATATCTGCATCTTTTGAGGCTTTGATTAACCTTATAGCGTTTATGGTTAGGAAATTATGGCCTTGAAACAACAAACAAACAAAATTAATCCCCTAGGGAGTTCGATTAATTAATTAAAGATATTTTGTCATAACTTGCCAATGTTCGATTGTGCGCTGGGGCACAACGAGGGGGGATACAATTCTCCGGGCGCGGAATCACTATGGTGGCGCCGAAAGGTTCCAACAATGTTGCAAGCACTTTCTTCAACAGCACATTTGCTTCCGAAAGACCTTAAGTTCGAACATGGTGGCGCCAAACTTATTTCTTGCCCCGGGCGCCATCTAACCTCGCTACGCCCCTGATTGTGCGGTAAACATGAATGAAAATATGAAAATTCCTTATTGCTTATTTTTGAGGTGTTTTTTTGTAACTAAGAAAATTTCGCCATGTTTTTGTCCTGTTCAACATATATTCTGAAACGCAGTTTGGCATATTTTGTCTTTGTGCACTTGGCAATACTGCTGGAAGGTTCCGAACAGTAGTGCCAAACCTGGTATTTTGCCCCCAGATCTGGGTTTTCAATGCCTTTCTGGGTTTCTGTTTTTTCTTCTGAAGTTCTGGGGTTTTTAAGATTTAACTGCCTTGCGGTGATAAGATGGGATATGATTGATTAAACTTCTTTATTATAGTTTTATCTCTCTTTATCTCGCTTTATCTAGGTGTTTAGAGTCTTCAGCATAACTGATGAACAAGCAACTGATACCGTGTAAGCTTCTACATATTAGCTTGGTGCAGTGGGTTCAAGTGACAGAGGTAGACCTACTAATGAAGTAAACCTAATGAAAAAGATTAAGTGGCATGCACAGCAATTTAAGTGGAGTGGTTGAAAACAAAGATGGATATTAAAATTTAGGGGCCCGAGGCAAACTCTTACAAAGGGGCCCCAAATCTACACATTAAAGTTGTTAGAGGCCTCTTTGGCACATTTGCACATTATTTTTGCTTTAATGTGAAAAACATATGAGTTGTTTCACAGCTCGTATGTGGCTCTAGGGTGGTTCATACAATTTTTAACAAAACGATGTAAAAATAAGTGCGAAACTCTCCAGGGGGGAACGGCATCTCTGTATAAGGGGGGGGGGGCGAGGCGACCGCCTCCTTCGCCTCCCTTAATGTCCACCCCTGGTTGAAAGATCCAGATCTCAAAGATTGAATACCGCAGGACAGTGGAAATGAAGATTTTATTTACTGTAAATGCTGCCAGATTACCCTTACAAATGAAAACATGTCCATGTTACTGCAACCTAAAGATTCCGACATACATAAAAGTTCATTAGCAAAGTTATATATTCAATAGCACTTTTTGTGAGTCACGGTACAGATGGCCAGGTAGTAGAAAGATTCACCTAATTTTGTGTATTTTCCTACTTGAGGTTTTCTGCTCTTATCTGGGGTTTTTGGATGAGTCTATATGTTGTTTTTTAAATTTTGTTGGCAACCCTGGCACCGAATGAGTGTGAGGGTAAGTCTGTCCATGTGTACGTGTAGGTACTAGTAGCTGGTGTTAGGGCTTATTTCGGTGGGCATGTTTGTTCACGGTTGCAAATGCTGTCGTCGAGTTGAAATTGTTGATCTTACGCTTTGCTACAATTTAAATGCTTTCTGCTTGAGCGCAGAACGCCGTTCCAATATGCCTGTCTGTGTCCTTGTTGCTGGATCGCAAGAACGCCGTAGAATCAGCCAACAAGTCGTGAGCTTTTAGTTTGGGAGTTTGGAGAGGCATTGACAGAAGTTGAGATTCTAGACTGGGCGAATTTTTACCCAGGTAGTCGGTATTTTTCCACTACGTGTTGTTGACCATTTCCACCACGTTCTTCCGGAGCGGCACCAGAGAAGTATTTCGGCATCAGGCGCGCAACCAGGGGGAGGGGCATTTTCCCCCCCGGCATTTTAAAAACATTGCATAGCAATTTTAACATTTGTAGAAACTTTCAAAGAATAAAGATGAAATTTTATATTCTAATCATTTAAGAAACCTCATTGGGCTTATTCTTTGTCTTGCTCCTTAATTATCTCCTTACAAGATTAATCTTGAGACAGGTTACCTGATCAAAAATTTCGTAAATGATTGGTATTCAACCACAAATATGCTGGAACTGTCAGCTTGGGAGATAGTTTGAAATGTTCGTATTTTTGAAGTATTTTTTATCCATTTGTTCGTGTGCTCTTTTGTCTGAGACAGGCCTCAATTTGGCCTCATGAAACTTTATAACATTAGGGTACATTTGAACTGTGCAAATTGCTGAAACTTTCAAATTGATAAGAGAAATCTTGACATGGCAGTCAGTGCCTCGTCAAACCGCTAGTTTTTCTACAATCTTTTGATTATTATTTTTGTTAGGGGCAAAGGGGATCACCATTATTAACGTAGTAGGCCTACATTTCTTATAAAAGCGTTGTTTAGCTGCATTTTCGCTTCGACACCTGATAGTTTTTAACTAAATTTAGGTTGAGGACTGTTTCACGTTTTAGTGTTTTTCTGGGTTGATCCCAGCACCACAGCTTGGGAAAAAGGTCTAGTAAAATGTCATATGAGTGCTAGTCAAGTGTTGAATGCACTTACCTACTAGACCACTTTGGCTCCAAATGACGCTTTACAAGACCCTAACCTTTGCAACCAGTGCAAGTCCTGAACGCTCATTAGCCCTAAACGTGCTTCTAAAAACTTTCACACAACTCATAGATGCCAGAAAAAGCCGTTTTGCCCCAAACACACCTGATCCGTTATGCGCCAAAGGCTCAAGATTTTAAGGCCACTTTGCCCACCGATTGCGTGGCCTAACGTTCTTCATGGGCGAAACGTTCCCCATTTTACAATAATCTTAAGCCGATCAATCGTAGACTCGCTGTGGTTGAGCATAGCCCAGTCACATACATTCGTACTCAACTTACAACATCTCAACCCCGTGGCCAGATGTTGGAGTCAAGCCTTGAATTTGATTTTGGTTGAGCATTGGTGGTTTATTCAATAAAACACGAGAGAGACATCGATCAACACGGTTAATCAGCCACGCAGCATTTGACAGCACTTCGATAGCAATTTGCTATAATGTCGGAACCGTGACATCCATCCAGCAGCAGTGATTCAACCATGAATGCCTAATCATTGCAAATGCAGCGCTATTTAAAGGCGAAACGAAGAAGGCGAAAACAGGTGCGAGTTGTGCGGGACCCTGAATGAACGCTTACATCTAGCTTACTTGGTCTCCGCATTATTGTTATGCGTGGAGCTGTTAAGTTTTAGTTTGTTTTTGTCACTTGAGGCCATACAAGCACGACGATACGGGGTAATAACGCGTATGCATGCACACAAGGTGGCGGCGTTGTCGTTGTCGATACTGTGGTGAGAGCAAGTTTACGGCTGCATTGCGCTTTTCAACCGATGAGCTCTTCCAGGTCGAAAATTGGTTCGTTCTTTATCGGTCTAGGTTCCAGCAGCTCCTCGTCAGGCCATGCGATACCTTTTTCTTCTCTCTCATTTCCCCCGTCTGCCTCATATCCTTCTGACATGTAACCATTCCTGCTCCGTTTACGCGGCGAAATTGCCTTCCGAGGGGGTCGCCTCTCCTCGTTGAGAAGGTTGTTTTCATGGAAAGCTTCGACCGCATTCGGCACGCAACGGCTCAAATTCCATGGTAAGTCACTGGCGTCGCTTATTGCTGCTTTATCTTGGTTTCCGTCATCCGCTGCAGTCAAGTCTTCATAGCGCACAGTGATTCGATGCGGTGGTCCTAAAACCCGAAGGTTGACGTCGTCAGCTCGCCGTAACGCTTCCAAGTTGAGATCCTTAACTTGCAAGTCTACGGGCCACATGTACGCGACAAGAGGTTGAGGCATAGGAGCAGAGTGGATATATGCCACGCAAATGTTCTCGTATCTTCGGTTTACACCCACGTAATATCTTTTTTTATTCTCGTCGTCGTCGATCCGTAGTTGTACGCAAAAGAAGGTTTTGCTTTTAACACGAACTAAGATATTCATGAGAACTCCGTTTGCTTCTGCGTTGGATAAATCTGCGACCACCGTGTGATCAGGTTTGTAATATCTTGGGTGCCTGAAGAC
>Ga0210059_1001720_pt1 | contig 33370 bp, 18 predicted proteins | sample Ectturendosymbi2_FD_188042 | JGI IMG/M metagenome (GOLD analysis project Ga0210059, IMG submission 188042) | Ecteinascidia turbinata endosymbiont from Florida, USA - Sample 2 (SPAdes) (version 2) | ecosystem: Host-associated > Tunicates > Ascidians > Unclassified | place: Key West, Florida... | reverse complement strand
TCGTGGCGTGGAAGCTCTGCCGATATTAACTGGTGAACCATTGAACGTAACGACTAGCGTACGCGGAGAGTGATCATGGCATGTGAACTCTATTGTTGCTTGCTGCCACAGTGCGAAGCTTTGCGCATATGCCGCTCGGGATTTCCGATCGCAACAATGCCATACAAATTAGCACTGCACGTGATCGTTACATTTACTGAACAAGTTGTTCCAATTCATAAACATATTACTTTATTCTGAATTGCCTCTATATCAGGAACAAAAACAGTCACAATGAAACTAACGAAAAAGGCAGCTGTTAAGTTATCTGACCACACTCACATTACATATCTATTTGAGTACCTGGACCTCACTGGCTTCGTGTAATTTGAAAAAATGGATTCAGGCGTTTTGTTCCACACATACGTAACAATAACAAATTATCAAGGCCATAAAAAGAGAATGCTCATCGTCATTCTTTGCAATATTTCGCGCTGATTCTTCAATAGAGATTTTTTGTTAGCGGCATGGTAAAAAACGTGCGTTGAACCAAAACAAAAATTCAAATAGAAATGCCGGAAATTGTCCTTAATCCCAAAATTTTGGGGCCCCCCGAAATCGGGGGCCCTAGCCTTAAGTCTTTTCAGCCTAATGGTAAATCCGCGCGCCTGTTCAGAGCTCTCAGTGGCACAAATGACCCTACTAGTATATTTAAAGTTTGTTCACTACGTTTTAAGTCTCAGCTATTTTTATTGTTGTTTTTCCGGACCGCTGAAAGAAACTCCAATGTGGAAACCTTGACACCTTTCCTTTTACAGGACCGACCAATCATTACAATACTTGGGTCTTAACGACAGTTACAATTTTAGAAAACTGCTAAGATTTCCTGGTCTTCCCCTTTTCATCATTCCGTCAGCCTCCTCTTTCCAAAACGTATATCAATAAATGCTATGAAATGAATGCTTCGTGAAACACCATGGAAAAAGTGCAAATAATGGAAGAGGGGTTCGAGCTGATCATGAAAAACATCCTTTTAGCACTTCCTGATACTGTGAAAATATGCGAGGTCATTTTTTGTTTCTCTTCGAGTCTTTTAACTTCCTGACCAAAATCTTGTTTATTCACTAGTTGTTTTGGCTGAATCTATAAAGGGTTATAACTTACAAGGGTTTGCCTGTTTTAAGCGTCAGCAATGTACAGTTGTGGTGTCCAAATCAAAATTTGCCAAGGTGCCATTAACTTTCGTGCGACATTAAACCGAGTAGCTTCGTTTAGATGAGGGGTGGGCAATTAGCGGCCCGCGGGCCACATGTGGCCCGCCACATCGTTTTCAGTGGCCCGCAGGAGCATTCAGAAAAAATCCTTAAATCTGCAATTTCCTCCAGCTTAGTGCTAAGGCTAACTTGTCAGAGACTTGTTTTTATTTCCATTAGAAGGACGGCCCTCCGCTAAAAACGGCCTTCCAAAAGTGACCCCTAAGCCAAAATAATTGCCCACCCCTGGTTTAGATGAATGCAGACATATGGCCTCTCCGTTAACCACAATGCCCCCTATGGGTACTTTCTAGCAACGGGCCGAGCCGCCCTTTTCTCTTTGATGCTTGTGGGTATGAGCTCAAGGTTTGCTCACATTTTTCGTCATGCAACTCTTTTTGTTTACGGATTCAGAACACACAGAGACGCATGTGTATGTGCTTTCTAAATTCACATAGCATTACGCGCTATCACCACTTAATTTTGAGAGGTAAGTGACTGCATCCTGTATGAACCTTATACAGTAGTGAGGTGTTTCATACCGATTCTTTTGTTTTTACGAGCTAGTGCCTAAAAATTGATCGGCAACGGAGTCTCTGCCTCCCACGAAGAAAATGTATTGCAGAAAAAAGGGAGCAGTGACACATTTAGAGCATTTTCTTGGTAAAGGCATATGTTCTTTTTGCATAGGCTTGACTATAGACTGTTACTGTGAGTAATTACAACATTTTATAAATATTTTATCAAAGAGAAACATCGTGTGGGCCGAGGATTACGCAATGGTATTTTTCATCAAAAAAGTTTTCAAATGCTTCAGACAGTGCCATAGTCAGCATTTTTAAAGGTTTGACCTTGCGGTCAAGTCGTTGAGTGACCGCAACTATTTTATCTGAATACCGAAATGGTCGTAAAACAAGGTTTTAGGGTACTTTGATGGTGGTAGTGAAGCGAGTTTCTACTGTATTTTGAGAGAACGTTGAAATAATTTTATATGCTTTCGGTCTCTCAAAACACCTTAAGAATCACGGGCCAATGAAAAACTATAGAACAGATTGAAATAACTTGAAACTCACAAAATAGTGAAATTTGAAAACTCTCAGGAGAAACTATGAAGAGCTACATAGGAATATGCCGAAGAGGAGCTGAGGGTTTTAAGCGCACCAATTTGCGAACTAATTCTCTTAGAAACTTTCTTGTGCTTATCAGATTTAAAACATCCTATACTACTCTTTTGCGAGCAAGATGTCCATTTCATAATCAGAAAAAGAAACAAGGTCATGGCAATTTTTCAAATGTTGCTCTTCCGTGAACCTTACATTAAACAATCAATTACTTGGACTATATTTGGAGAGTATCGTTCTTAACTATAATTGAGCCATGTAATACGGTTTAGAAGCACACACCTCTTGCTCAACCTGCGTTGCGTAAAACACAAACCCAGCCAACAAATGAAGTCGTTTTTTAACACACCCAGGATAACACACCCTAGATTTCAGTAGGTTTCTACTCTTTTGAGTAGTGGTGACAGTGTTCAGCGTCAAGTCAACTTATTTGCTCTCAAAACACTGTTGATTTCACATCCCATCGCCTGTCTTATGGGATTAATCACAATCGTAACCTTGTGGTGCACAGTAAAAACGTGCGCTCAGCCATGGGGTGGAACTACTTACTACTTACAACACAACTGTTGGGCCATGTAACCGGGCTGTATGAACAAAACTGCTAAGAGTGCGACACCATGTTTTCAGGTCTATTCGGACAAGAAGTACGAGTTGTCACGACTGATCGGAGCTCAAATATTCTTTACCACACCGGCTACTTAGAGATATTTTAAGTAGGCCGTGTTTACCCCATACCTCTGCGCATCGTTGCACAATTGTTCGCTTAGCGTCAGAGGTGGAACGCCATGTTTGGCTCTGAAGTTGTTTTGAGCTTCCAACAGTTGTTGTGCAAAAACTCGATCGTTTTTTGATCCCTCTGTAACCGTTGGTTCTGTTTCTCTTTCCTTGTTTGTTTCATCTGGCGGCGGTTCTGTTGCTGTGAAGCAAAATTCACATCATTTTCGTTCTTTTCAACCGCGTGTGGCAGGGTAGCATGATCGTACGGCTTACTGTATATATATTTTGAAAAGACGCAGCTTAAATTCAATGGAAAATTTCAGATTCACGCAAGTTGCTCAGCTTAACAAGGACTACTTGCTGTTGTAGTAACGCAAATATGGACAGCATTGCCAGGGCGTAAACTTGATGTGTGAGCAATCGTTGTTTAGCCCAGGGCTTCTCAAACTATGGGTCGCGAAATGTAATTTTGGCGTCGCGAAACAAATTGCCTTGACAAATCAGAAATAAAAATGTTTGCAAACTTTACAAGAAAATCAAAAGTAGGCTTGCAGTGAATCTATTTCTACTGCATTTTTAGAAGCAATATCGTGCTTCATGCTGGCAGTTGTTTACTAGTATGTCTGCCTGAGCTATCAAATGATAATAATGAAACAAGCACAAGTTATGTGTTATGTCATGATTATTTTACCGTATTGACCTTGTTGCAATCACTCCGACAGGAAGGCATGCTTCAGTTTAGAACTCTACGTCTAGTCTAGGGGCTAGGCTAACTGCTTTGAGAGCACACTCAGTATTTTTAGACTAAAGTTAAAAGCTTGCAGTTTATAGAACACATTTTCAGAAGAACCTTGGACTTATTAAGGAAAAGTTGTGGATCCACAAACCATACACAATTGAAATTTCAGGAGGTAACACACTTGCCATGCCCAGGATGAATTTGCGGAGTTATTTAATAAAAAAAAGTTAGCAATTGGAATTTTCAAAACAGAGTTGATGTCGTGTTTGGATAAGAACAAGAAATGACTGCCCAGTCATTTCCGGAATGGGACATTTCGGCGATGCCGTTTCGGCGATCGCCCATTGCTTCCAAATTTTTGAACTTACCCACAGTGTCAACCCTGCTCAATTGCTCTCTGCTCAATTGCTCTAGGAAAATTTCTGCTTTTGGTAATCAAGGCCAAGGTCGCCAAGAAGACTTGTCAGACGTCCAAAGAAAAAGCTTACTTGGCATTTGATTGTAAGTACGTGAGTTGGAGTTTGCCTGTGAGCAAAATCTGGCATCCCGCTCCGCCAAACGCGTGTACGCGTTCGCCCAGAGGCAATCTTTAGCACCCTGCTGTGGGAACAAGAGTTCGCGCTACGGGAAGCAACTGTTGGCAAGGGATTGGAAGTACGAATAGATTCGTACACTGACAGGCAACCAACAGAAAGAAAGAACGAATATACTCTTAAATTAGCTGTGAAATGCAATCAGAAGAACTACGCGGAAGCAGAAGCAATAATTGCTGTCCAGGCTTAACTTTTGTGTAAACTCACAAACGCCTCATGCCAGCAAAAAGAAAATGTCACAAGCCATATTTCCTTCCACACATGGTCACGGTCGCACTACGCTCTTCCAAATTTCCGGCGGAAGAGAAACCACACCTGCCCTCAGGATGACAACGAAAACGCTTATCAAGCATACATGCTTTGCAGTCTAACCATTGAAGTTTTTCTAAACACACACTTTTCTACCCTATAAAACATCTGCGACCACCATCGCCGAAACGTCCCGTCGCCAAAAGGGCGACGCCGAAACAATGTCGTCGAAGCAGCATCGCCGAAATGACCTAGACCCTTCATTTCTGATCTAGCCATTTATAAACTCATAGATTTTTGCACAGCCTATTTGTGTGAAGCGGTATTCTCAAAATTGATAATTATCAAGTCCAAAAAACGATCTTTTTTGCAAAATGCTGAGAATGTCCTTCGTCCTGCGTTGTTTGTATCAATCTACGAACATATGATCTGTGTAAAAATTATCAAGTGCATCCAGCCCATTAGTTGTATTGGATAGCTTCCAAAAAATATTGTTTTTCGCTGTTTCCATTACATGTTAGTTTTATTACTGTATAGTTATTTTCATGGAATGTGTGCATTTGTATGATTTCGCCATAGACAAAAATGCTCTTGAGATTTGTAATGAGACATTTAAACGTATCATTAACATCTAGGCTATCCATCAAGGGTCGCATAGAAAAAAACGTTTGATGAAACCCCTCGGTGTGGGTTAGCACAAATATGGTAGAGAGGTCCTAATTTTGGCGAAATGGCTCCTGCATCCCTAATTTCAACCCTCAAAAGAAAACAATCAATAACCTCATAAATAACTAATAAACAAATTGTTGAAAAAGAGTAGTTCGAAGCACGGGCGTCGGGAGTTTTTTTTTCCAGGTGGGGGGGCAATAGCGGATTTTCCCAGGTGGTTAACAGCTGATGGAAATTTCATTTTACCACATCAAAACTAGGAGAAAAACATTTTACTAAAAAATTAATAGGAAAATATGAATCTCAAAATCCATGAGGAACAAGGCTGTCCCCGCCCACCCCTTCCAACGCCCTGGTTTGGAGTTGTATTCAACAGAACACAAATAATGTGCAGTGACTCATCACACTATGCTCTTGCTCTAGACCAGTGATTCCCAACCTTTCTCTTATCATGTACCCTTTCCGCATTCTGAGAGATGAGCATGTACCCCTTCAGCATTTCAACAGATAAGCCCTTCAGCATGTTGACAGATGAAAATGTACCCCTAAAATTTCTTATGACAAAATATATTATCATGATCGTTCATAGATACATTTAACAATAAGCATATAATGATTTATGAAAATAATACTCACTGATATGTGTAACTACTTGCAAATAAATAATAAATGTACCCCTTCGGATAGGCAAATTTACCCCTGGGGTACATGTACCCCTGTTATAGACTAAAGACTGAAGTATAGACACCTTTGATTCAACTTTCAGGACTGGTTATTCATAAAGTAAGATACAAAAGTTTGCTTCACACCACGTAAGGAGCCTAGCAGGAAAACCTTTGGGGCGACATGTTTATTTTTACTCGTTTACCGATAGCACTGTGAATAGTGATGCAAAAGTCTGATTTGTCGTAAAACACATTCGCTTCCGACAGTGAATGAAAGCAGGTGTTGTTCATTGTCTAAAAGCTAGGTATGCTGCGCATCAGTTTGAAACTTTTAAGCAACCATTCGTGATACGGTTATCTTTTCGCGTTTGGAATGCATTCCGAGAATGATCAACCCACTGCTATAGACACACTGATTGAACTTGTTCTGTTTGTATTGGAAGAGAATTTCAGTTAAAATATATATCAAGGTGGTGATATCATGAAACGGTTAGAAATATTGCTGATAAGCATGTACAAATGAGATGTACAGAACTGAATTTTTTTCCGAATTATTGGATCACTCACCTCTTCGTCTGTAAATGCAATACCTAACGATGAAGAAATCTCGATTTCAGCTGTTTCTAAATTGGTTTTGGTTAGCCTTCACAGAACAAAATGACTGACGCTAAAATTTTTTTAGGTCTCTGGCAGGCTAAAAGTGAGATGTGGCAAGCAAAAAATAATCCATCATAAAGAAACGAATACCTGGAAAAGGGTATATTGTGAAAAATCATCCGCAAAATTTCCGTGACCGGCGCCGCAAAGGTGTTAAAAGACGCGCAGTTCTTTTGGTGAACAGCGTAAAAATCACATCTCCTGCTGTTAGTCAGAGAAAAGAGAGCTGGCAAAACAGACTAGAAACTGACCATGCTATATTAACTGGCAGCAATCGAAAATTTCAACATTTGATTATCTAATTCAGAAATTTTGTAGAACATTCTGTTTACACAAAAATCCGACGTTCTTAACGATAAGCATTTGGTCTTTTTCTCTATTGTTTATAAAGTTGTGCGTTGCTTAAGTTTAGTGACGTCTACTTCGATTGAAGTACATTGTGCCGTTGCACTCAAGTGCTGGTTCTGTTTGTTCTGGTGGTGTTTCGCTTAATTCGTCGTTGCTCTTACTTCACGCGTGGTCCCCTCCGATGATGTATTTTCTGTGATGGAATCTGTGATGGTGTTGGGCGTTTGAGTAGACGAGGCCTTTGTCGTTGGGGGGCAGGGTCAGCGATACAGGGTTCCCATACTATCTTACTGCATTTTCATTATTTCGTTATAAAGTAGATCATATTCAAAATTTTGCAAAGTGCCTGATTTTGTGGATAAGGCTTATCAAGCCAAGCTTGTGCTGATAACATCTGTGACAAATGGACCGTCTTAGTGCAGTGAGGAAGCTCTGGATGGTGGTGTACGCAGTAAAAGTTTGTGTTGTTCCAGATACATATTGCATATTAATTGAACAAGAGGCCCATTGCCTAAGGGTACATATAGTTATTCTTTACGAATGAATATGACGATAATTAACCGGTAGTACTTGAAAATTGGTACCAAACTTAAGAGCTTTCCCACCACAGAATTGCTTCATAGAGAACCCGTGTATATTTCGGTGTTAGAGGTACTGACACATATTAAAGAACCTGCGATAAAATGACAGCGAGTTTTGATGCGTCTTTAATCTATGCGAAAAGGTCTTTCCGAGGTGTAATGATTAGTGAAAAAAAACTCTGGCAGCTCCAAGAAATTAGCGAAAAATACCTCCAACAGCTCATTCATATATCCCAAGGACTGTATCATTCGCATGCAAGCTCTCTTGTTCATCACTTTATATCAACGCTTGAAAAATATTGGTGGGAACTGTTGAAAGACGTTTTGATTTTAGAATTGGGAAAATATGTGGGCTAAATCACGGCATTGTAGTGTGCTTTTACGATTTCGGCGCAACTCTTGACTTCAATTCATTACTTTTGGATAAATTTGATCACGTTGAAATGTGCAGTGTTTAATACTAATAATAATGTATTTCTGCCCGCAGACACAAAGTCCGCAGTACAAACACTCAAGTACGAATGCATTGTGGCATGACACACTATCAAAAGAACAAACACTGCAACGTCCGAGCACTCACTCACAAAGTAAAATGCGGTTGTAGTGTTCAAAGAATAACGACAGATGTTTAGTTTCAGAGCAACTTCCTCGCAGGTTTACTGCGCAATAACGACTTAAACACCGTTTTCACTTGACTGTAGGGTGAGAGGCAGGCCTATGTACGTTTGTCCACTTCTGGTTTGCTTCAGACTTGAGAGGTTGGAAAAGCTCTTAGTCAAGTGATGTGTCAGGTCCCGTACGATGAATTGTGTACATAAGGATACGAATGGCTGCTGAAGCGTTCGAAGTTGCTTTTAAATGGTATCTCACGAGCTGCATACTTACACCGACATTGCTTGCAATAGTCAATTCTGGTAAATGAAAACCACAATATTTGTAGAAGTTAACAAGTTTCGTAATTCAGGCATCGGTACTCTCATACAGAAAATCTCTTGTCACCATGAAAAAGAAAATACAGTCAGATTATTTTGAGTATATATCTTCCACAAAAGCTGCTGATTTTACTTACTTTTTTTATCGGGTGCTTCTTTTGTTTTGTCGTTTTTCCGTCCAAAGCAATTTCCCATTTTAGCAACTCAAAAATTTTAGTGCATCTGCCTATTCTACAGACCAGTATCGTCACTGCTCCTTACGAAATGCGCAAACGGATTATGATTAAAAATACGACTCTTTTATGATGCTGGCACTTTTTCGCTGTTATCTTTTGCAGAGTGGTGTTATACGGCATAGTACGCTGATTAATGTTGCGCCAACGTTAACTGTTTTTGTTGAAAAACTTATTTTCGGCAATTCCTGCACAATTGCTGTACTATTCAAGCCAGTGCGAAGTGATATTTAGTAATAACGGCTTTAGTACGGGCAAAATATAACGTTTAACGGCTTTCGTCAACACGTTCTTGTATGCGTTGCAAGCCACGACGTTTACACGATACGCATATGCACAAGCAATATGAAATCAAGAATTATTATACACTGTTTAACTTCATTTTAATATTCTTGCTTTCTTGCGACTTTGACCTCAACCGATCAATGCACAAGCACTTGCAACCTGAAAAGCGCCTTGAGTGGTGTGCACGCCTTTTGTATGTTGTTCATTCATTCGTTCGTACTCATACCCGCTTTTACTCTGGGGAGAGTCACGGGGACTCGGCCCTAAACGGACGCTAGTTATCTCATGGTTTTCGGCAAACTCAATCCTACTGACTCCACACCAAGACAGGTCGGAGATTTGATCACGCCATCTGGTCCTTGGACTACCTATGAGCCTCTTTCAAGCGTGTGTAACCACTAGAACTTGCCTCGCCTAGCTTTCCTGAGACATTCTGGACACATTGCCGAACAAATGTAGTTGACGTTGTACTGCTCTTAAAACTTAATCGAACAAAAAGTACCTCGACTACCATCAAATTGTGTAAGCACACGCATCTTGTCATAAGATCAACAGCTCTTTCGCTGTTGACAAATGCTTCATCTTCCTATGTCTACCTAGCCCACTTCTCCGATTAATTTCTAAGGCCGATTCCCCGATTCATTTCCATTTCCACTACTCCCCGATTTCCATCATTCCCCGACACAAAGGCTGTTAAAATACAGAATATGCAGTTTTCTTCCTGGGTACTTCCTCCTTAACGCCCTGCGTTTCTCTGCTCCTTATGTGGAGATTTTGTGTGTCGTGTTGTCATGTCGTCGCGCCACCGTTTAATTGAGGCGCTGATTGCTGGGGCGGTTGGCGTTCGCATATGCGAGCGCTTGGAGCGGTTGGCGCTCGCATGTTGCGGCTAGGACTGACCGTACCGTCCTGTCTTGTGTTTAGCAGCCCGTAACCTAGTGGTAATTGCGTCCGCTTCGGTGTTGGCAAGGCTAAGGTACGACTCTCGGTCGGGTATTACCAGTACCCTGTCAACTGGTACTGTAACGTTCTTACCAGGCGCACGGTAAGCAAAAGAACTACGGGGACTGTCCAGTTTGAAGGCAAAAATGAGTCCAAATGATACCAGACTTTGTAAAAATTTGGTCGTGGCGCTGCAACACCGCTGTTTTGATAAAGCGCCATCAAAGAACTCTCTCCAAAAAGTCTTGCACTTGACTACGTTGAAGATTGTGTTGTTCTTTTTGCCGACTTAGTATAGTTTTTTGCGCAGATGTCAATTGTTATTTGTTCTGGTTAAAGCCTAGTTTACTTGGGTTACCTCATTAGGTTTCGTGTGTCCCACTGATGTTGGTAGATCTACCAAAGCTACATGTCAAAATAGAACAGCGATGTAGGATGTGTGATCCTTTTTTCAAAGTGTGTTTTCTCACAGCTGTGAAAAGCCTTCGATCGGAAATATCCAGCTTGCGTTGGCAGCGATAGTGACGTTCTTTCCAACATGTGGTCCGAGGTTATAAGAGTAGGTTCTGGTTGAACATCTCATCAGAACTCTCTCATAAGTTGTGCTTCGGAGTTTCTTACTCACTTGTGTCTCGTTGATGTGTATACGCAGGCTGTAATCCACAGTGTTTTTTGCTCCACGTGCACAATAAGCTGGTGTTCCATCTATCTTCCAGAATATCTCATGCAGATGGCTTCCTTAAATTCTTGTTTATTTGGGGCATACCAAATTGCTTTGACTGGCACTGCTGAGAGCCAAGAGGAAATTCCTTTCTCCGTCGATCCTTTTACGTCTTGTGCTTCTGAGCACAGTTTAAAGCAGGGGTCACCAACCTGTTTGAAACTGCAAGCTACTTCTTGTGTACCATTTAATGCGAAGGGATACTAGTTTGATACACTCTTCTGAAATAAAAATTTTGCTCAATTTACTTTCGATTATTTTAGTATTGATATTCGTTAATGTGAAAACATTGATCATGGTAATGTTATTTTTAGAACAGGCCCGCGGGCGACCTGGTGCCCGCGGGCACCACGTGGGTGACCACTGATTTAAGGTAATTCGTCACGACATCCTCGTTAAGTTGTTTCTTTGAGTTGCCTTATTCTGCGTTTGATGGTTTTGGTATGTTGATGATCCATTTGACAGATCTAGCATGACATGCCTGAGCGCGAGAACTATCAGTTTTTTTTTCAACATTGCTTACCGGACGTCCTACGAGAGCGGGAATGAGTTCATTTCTGACAACGTGTTCTGATAAAATGCTTGCTATTTTCTCGTATGATTTCAAGCAAACATTAACTATTTCAAAATTATCGCACCTTCTTCAGTTAAAATGCTTTGCCCGCAATCTTATCCGTTATTGGACGAATGCTTACGGTTGATATCTAATTCCTTAAAAAGTCAAACAGACCATGTTTGCCTGAATAGAACTCAAGCGTTTGCAAATTCTCAACCTTACATTATAGACATCAACAACATGTTCTTAGGTTGCACTGTCAGGCTAACAAAACCTTAATTTCTGTGAATAACCACGCCCTCTGGCCATGTACCGCGCTAGTGGTGACTGATCTAGCCGCATCTAATTGCTTGAATTGCCCAAGATTGGAGAAGTTGCTCACGCAGACCTTTCGGCTAATTCAGCTAACCTTACAGCCATTACGATCTCCGAAATTGTTTTGCACGGTGTGCCACTTCGGTTCACTGTGCCATGCTGAATTTCTGTTACGTCACGGCAGTGAAAAAAGCAGTTATAGTCCTTTTTCGAAACTCGAACATTCAAACCTCATTGCTGGAGTGTCTTCATGTTCACTCATATTGCATTGAAGACCAAAAATGTTTCGAAACTGCAGATCTAATCCAAAAATCGTACTTTGTTCAATCGCCTTGTTTCAAGAAAAGCTTTTTTGAAATTGCTGGTGTTTCATATAATGCCTTTTGTCACCCTGGGCAAACAAGTAAGATACAGAATGTAGTTTCTCAACCTGGAGACCACAAGGATTTCACGTTGGTATGAAGAATAATCACCTGCTGCGTGGCGATGTTACGTTTGAGGGTCTCGGTAGGGGTGTGACACCAGGGGTGTAGTGGGGTGGGATCTCGTGGGAACGGCGTTCCCACGCCTTTTTCAAATTTTGCATTAAAATGAGTTTGAAGCTGTTTTAATGGCTAGGTTTTTTGGTGCGTTACCAAAATTACAATTTTAAAGTTTTTTCAAAGTAAAGATAAACTTTACAAAAATTATGTCGATAAATCGATGGTATTATTTTATTAATCTTTTAATTAAGGTCTGGATTCATTTGAAGATTTTTTGATAAAACTTAAAAACAGTTATATTGAAATGCAATTAGTCAAGCTTGCGTACACGCACTGTTTCATGCATGCAACGGTCATTTCAGGACTCCAGTTACTATTCTATTCCAACACTCCAACTCTGTACACATGCAACAGTGATTTCAAAGCTACATTATAGGTATCATCGGCCAATCACATGCTCAGAAACCAAGAGGCGTCATCACCGGTATAACATTTGCTGTTTCGAGTAGCGTAAGAAGAACAGTTCAAGCTTGGGTCTATACAGTAACAAAAAAAAACATAAATACAGAGGATATGAGCAGAAGCACTCTACACACAACGAGACTGGATAAAGGAAAACTCCAGGTCGATGGCGGCATGCTCGCATCGTCGCAATTTATTAGACGGAACGTTGTGAATCGACGTTTTTTGTTGATCTTTTTTAAAAAGTTTTTACGAGAATCATGCTGCTTTTTTTGGTAAAACCTTGTCAGAACCAACTGGTTTTAATGATGTGTTGGGAGGAGCACTATTGTCTTAGCATTTACTTTTCAACTGTTAGTAGAAAATGCAAGCAAAATGAAATTGGTATTAGTTTTTATTTTTTCACTTAACCACTGCATCTCAAAATAATATGCCATGCTTTGGAATTTATCCAACCAAGTGATGTAGTTGTCCATTAAAACGCGTGTCTATATTCCTCTGATTTTATAACAGCATATATGCTTGCATAGATAAAAATGAAACTAATTCGAAACCTTTTGACGAGTGTCAAAACTAAGCAAGAAAGTATAACCATCGTGTTTTATTTAATATACTTCGCTGTGCTACAATTAGCAGATTATACAGCAATAATTTTACACATCTTTTATTCCCTGAAGGCCATGAGGCCTCCCTGCTCGAATAGACAAAGACCTATACAATGACCACGCGCTCACCGTCACAAACAAAGGCTAAATAACAAGCGAAACTCTCGCAATTGGTTTGGGAGCAAAAAAATGTAAAAGTTTGATTACGGATTAGAATGGTCTATTTGTAAAATGCGCAAGCATAGAAGTATAGTTCTCGAAGATTCGACTTGTGTCTCACAGAAAAACGATGCCAACATTACATGTAAGCACAAAACTGGCTTACTGGACGCAGTCTGTCGCAGTGAGCTGAACAGAGAGAAGGAAGAGCCATCTCCGGCGTTATGATGATGCATGTTAACCCATAGGTTCAATTCATATGTTGCGATGCAAAAATTGTTTGCTCAAATTTCTCTTTTTGCCTGATGTTTTTGATTTCGCCAAAATTTGATGAAGTACTTCTAATTTGCTCAAATCTGAATGAAGCTGTTCTAATTTAGCCAAATTTGAATAAAGCTACTCTAATTTAACCAAATCCAAATGTTACTGATTTTTCCCAAAATTGAATAAAACTGTTGTTGCAGTCAGCCTGCATCGCCAAGTGGTTAGAGGTTCAAAATCAAACTGACGACACGTTCATCATTCCAAAATCTTCAAGTAGCAATCGAGTTCATCCTATTGCTACTTGGTCAGTGGTCACCCTTAGCCTTGAACGTGTCATCTGTTTGTGGTACCTTCACGTTGCACGTTTTGACTCAGTGGTTCATATGATGTCAATTGTTGTAACCATCACATCCGTTCTACCTGGACTCCTGACGATATTCAGCAGAAGGGTCCACTGGAAGGGGCTCTCGAAACACCTTTCTTCCAGATTTTTTATCGGGCGCCATTTGTTGCAGTCAGACTGTACTGTCAAGCGCTTAGAGCAGGGGTCTCAAACTGAAATTACTCCGAGGGCCAAATGAAGACTTGAAAAGTAACCCGAGGGTCGCGTTATGATGATGACGCAACAATGTCGGTACCTGAACCTCAATAGAAACAGTTTTTTACATCTTATTTCCTGCGAAAGGCATCGTGAGTTAAAGGCAAAAAAAGAACTTGATCACTAGCTGGCTGAGCACTATAAACACCGCTGAATAAACTAATTAACTTAGATATTAAGTATTTGTATATTCCTATAAAGCATCGTAGTCTGCACAAAATGACCTTGCGGGCCACATGTGGCCCTCGGGCCGAGTGTTCGAGACCCCTGGCTTAGAGGTTCAAATTAAAAAGACGAATCTTCATCCTCCCAATGGCTTCAAGTAGCACCAGAGCTCACCGACATCACTCTTGCTAATTGGGCACCTTACTCTTGAAAAGGTCTTTAGTATATGCTGCCTTTCCTTTGCACTTTACACCCAGGCCGGTAGCCACGGGAGGGCATTCAGGGGCAGTGCACTCCCAAATTTTGTTGTCACCAGAAAATTACGATCTTCACTGGCTTACCAACCTTAAAGTAAAGTGCCACATTGAGCTTCCTGCAAGGGCAGGAATTGTGTAAGACGCTAATTACCAACTAATTGATTAAGCTTTTCTTCCAAATGCTGGCAAAACATCAGTTATTTGGTGTTCATCAGAAGATTTTCCAGTGGATAGTGACAGTTTCCGTAAGGCATTCATTAAAGTCAGGAGGTGGCAAATTTTGTGCGAAAACAGTCACTCGCGGCAAATTATTGTAGAGTTTGTTCATACCTGCTGTCTTTTCTTTTTGTCCTCCAAACAACGACGAAAAAAAGCTTCCCATTTTGTCAGGAGTATTAGTAAAATTGGTTTTAAACCCTACTGGTCAACTGGAAAACTTCAATAACAAATTATGCCAAGACAGCGATTGTAATGATTCAACTAATTTAGTAAAAGCATTACTTTGCTGCGATTTTTAAACACCAACAAACTAGGAAATTTTTAAAATAGGAAAACGATTTCGCCTAAAACTACGCATCCTCATTCCAACAATCTGCAAAAAATGCTTACGGGTGAAAGGCAAAAGCAAAAGCAGACACAGCATACAAACTCAAGGTTGAAATGAATATAAATCAGAACACAAGCTGCTACAAATAAAAATTCTTGAAAACATGTCTTTCCCAAACAATTACTTCCACTGGAATACAAGCAGTATCTGACGTCAAACGTCGAGCAACGCAACAGACAAACAACCCGCGCCGTTATGGCTTCAATAGAGCGTTCGCAGAATACATATTGCGCGCGGAAAGTAGGCATCCAAACGCTAGGGAGCGCTTTTAAAATGAAATAGCTAGTTCACTGGGCAGTCAAATAGTTCAAAGCACGTCAAAGCAGCAACGCAAAAGCGTGCAAAAATTAGTATGCCTTGAATATTAATGTTTGCGCCAAGTTTGTTATGCCATTTATCTTCACACTTATCCAGAGAACGAAAACTGGGTTGTTCTATAAAAGTAACAGCTTCACGCAAAGGTGATTTATTTGCAATGCTATGGATCACTGAACAGTGCCACGATAAGGCCATTCAGTCGTTGTCATCTTTACAATCAGGTATGTTCCAATTGCTGCGGTGCGACGACCATCTCATGGAAAATTTGTTTGTAGTTTGGCCAACATACTGTACTGTTCACGCCATATCACACAAGCGGCTCTATAAATACCACAGTTTGCGGATGTCAAGCTTGGTCCAGTGGTAAGGTTTTAGTTTTTGTCATTATTTGTGAAACACATGGTGCCGTAATTTTGCAATTTTTTCTAAGTTTTGACTATTTTAAATATAAGATTCAATCTTGTTCCCGTGCATACTAGCAGCAATAGGAATTTTGTTGTAACACTTCTGTAAACACAAGCGAAGATGTACTTAAAGAATAACTTAAATCAATGCGCCAAGTTTATTTTACCAATTATTTCAAAAATAGGTAAAGCAAAAAACATACAAAAAACAAAATAGCAATGCCTTTCTTTTTGAGGGAACCATACGTAGAACATCCTTCGTTAGTCTCATATTGGAAGATACTTATACTGCTCTATTGCTATGGGATTCAATCAAAAATGCATATTATGCTTCAAGCTCAGCCAGATTTAAGAGCTGCATCAAATCCTTGTGTCCTGCTAGTGCAGCTGTGACATCTGCTGTGATTTAGGAATTTTGACCTCTTTCAAAACAAAGATTTCTTTATGAAGTTAGGGGCTGCACCTCAACCACACCGGTGGAGAATCATATAGACCTAGCTGCGAATGCTTCACATTCGTGCTGGCCGATTCTCAACATTGCTTCGTGAACTGCTGTGGATCGTTTCGCCCCGTGCACTAAATTGGTAGTTTTTTCTCATGTTAATTCAAGCGTGTGCGTGGGGCTGTTGTAACCACACCTTGCCACGAAGTCACTGCACTGAGGTGACGAGAACGTACCTTTTTCTTTCAAGCTTGAGTATGTTCGGTTTGTGCTTTACTAAGACTCCTTATTGTTTAACTCCTTCAAATATTCATTTGCTTGGCCACTCAAAATTACGGTTGTGAGTGCACATTTCGGTAGTCGATAGCATGAAAAATTCTACAATCTTGCGGCTATAGCACTACAAATGTTTATAATTAAAATCCTAATTGAACTGTCTTCCCTTCAAACTGGATAAAGGGTTGAAGGTTGAGGACATGCGGACATACAAGCATATTCTTCAGCTGGGAAAGATTGGCGTCACCGATTGTAGGTTTAAGCCGCATGGAGGGTAACTTGATTTTGTGAACCCTGAATAACTGATTTATAAGTTAACAATTGAAGCAGCGGCTTGCCTGCGCACTTACGCACTAGGCTAAAGGAAGTTCCCAGTAGTTTTCGTGCTACTAGGGATCTTATGCTTAGCGCGTCGCATGTAGCAGCCACCGCGCTGCTACACAATTTTGAATAATGGGTTTCTGAAGAAGTTTAGGAAATAGGAGGCAGATAATGAGTAACCAAATACATGGCATGAAAATTAAAGAACAGGCTGTTTCTTGAAATGTGTGAACAGCAGCAAAATGTTCTTAAAAATGTAATGTGTAAAGCATCAAATTATTCTCACGCTGGAAACTTCCTGGCTTGACAATTAACTGTTAACTATCTCAATGGTTTGAAGCAAAGCTGCACTTCAATGCTTTTGAGACAACAAAATCTTGGAAACTTACTAAACTGTTTCGCCTAAGTTTGCTCCACAGTGGAACAATGTAAAGCTTGATTCGAAGTCCTGCGAAGTCGTATTAGAAACAAAAATGCAAACGCCCATGTATTGCACGAAATCATGTTGAACGTTTCGCGACCTTCTACACGAAACAAATACCTCAATTCTTTTGGTGTTTTTATCAGTTTGCTTCTTGTTAACCAGAAGTGATCTTGCTTCGCTCAAACGAGCCTTTTTTTCTTAGCAGCTACAACGTTTCTGAAGATATGCATAAAAATCTTCTGCAAGTAGCATCGAAAACAGAACGGCTTTGGCGCTGCAACTAAATGCGTCAAGCAAAAGTATAATTCGCTCCCCCAGATTTTCCTGAACTTAAATTACTACGACGGTGATATGTTGTCGGGTCACTCCCAACCTGAAAAAAGTTCCTGACTGCCCCTATGTTTGCAAAGCGCTTAGTTTGCTTCAATTTAAGTTTTTTTTTAAAACATCACTTGTTTAACCTGAAATTCAAGATAGGATAATGAACAAAGATGTCACAATGCGTCTGCGCCATTCCGTCTAAACCAGTGGTTCTCAAAGTGGGCGGTATCACCCCTTTGGGCGTGATTTTGAGGGGCAAAGGGGCGAAAAAAAAGTGGCGATAGGGAGGCGGGGAAAACAACAAAAGGGGGCGAAAATGATCAACCACTAATCGATCACTGAGTTAACGTCAGTAGCCTACTATTATGACTTGTTAGTTTCTTGCAAATTTTAATTTACTATGATAATCGTTGGAGGTTGTTGCTAAAGTAATTTATCCGTTAAATTTTTACTCTGGATTTTCTATGTGCCCGGCTACAGTGTGGATCGTTTTCACAAGAATTCCGAACGTAATATTAGCGTCGTCGTGTACAATTGCTTAGTCCAGCTATTGAATGCCTTCGTTCAGCTATTTAATATTTTCTTTAAATTTACTACCTTGGGTTTGCTTCATCAGGTTTGGGGGTGAAAACGACGTGTCGAGATTGAAAAGGGAGCAATGGAATAAAAAAGTGTGAAGAAACGCTGGTCTAAACTATATAAAGATATACCTAGAATATAGAATAGATAAATTGAACTTATTCTGCAAGACGAGAATGGTCAAGATATAGTAACACCTTCCGCAAAGGGTGTAAACTGCCAGTAACCACTGATTTTTGTTTTTTACAACTTTCTCATATCAATAGAAATGTGAAAACCAACAGATGTCAGTAACTCAAGAAACAAACTTGTACGCACTGCGTACGTCAATGCAATAATTCAATGATTGTTACTCTTCTAGCTTCATACGAGCGCAGCGTCTTTGCTCATAAATGCGCATGTTCGTTTTCCATAGTTTCAATTCAGTGTGCATGTGAGGCATCTCGTTGGATGACTCCTCCAGAATCCATCGGCCCAGTAGCATCTTCAGTTGTTCTGACAACCAATTGAAGAGTCTCGGGAGGTGGCGCTGTCGAGCCACAGCCAACGTCAATAGCTGTGCTGGATACTTTTACGCACGCTGCTGAGAAAGTACTGGTCTTTCCTGAAAGAGCCTGGTCTTTTTTCCATTTCATCCTTCTGCACAAATCAATTAGATTACCTGCCTTATCACACTTTCGGTTGAAAACGAATACATTTGTTTATAAAACTTATCACTTTTGATTGAACCGATTTAACTCGTTTTTCAGCGAAAATTACTACACCAAGGCGATTTTACGTTAAAATTAATAAATACGTCGCAAGCAGAGTGAGACAAGATGTTAAGCAGCCAACATTTCGAAAATTTTTGGAAAATCAAAATATTTTTATGATTTGCAAGTCCAAATTCTACATTAACATGAACCATGTCCCTTATTTTTTCAAATGCTCGTGATTCTGACTGTTTCGTGACGACATATTCGAGCACAGTCTTGCCAGGGATGCATTAAGAATACATACTCGTATTACACCTGTTTTGAAACCAAATTTTTATGTGACGTTCCGTCAAATTGAGTATCGCAGCCAATTCTATCCTCCTCGGTCTGGAAATGTAGCGATTGAAGTGGAATTCTTTTTCTAGTTCGAGAAGTTGACCTCTAGTGTAGGCAGTCCTCGTTCTTTTATTAGAATCCCCTTCGTGGAGGTGTGTCGGTGCGCATCCCATTGCTTGAAATGAAGGTGGGTGTCAGTTAATTGGAAGGCTTTTTTGAATTTTGTTGCTAGTAGCATTTTCAGACAGTTTTAAGCAATATGTGGCACATCAGAATTTTTACGGAAAGAATGGTCCCACAAATGCTGAGCGTGTAATTGGCAATTGTTGGCAAACTAAACACACATGTTATAATCTTGGAGTAAATCCAGTTTTAGGAAGTGTAGCTCACTACATGATTGCTCATGGCTTCAAAGGCAAGATACTCAATTATATAGTACACTCACAGTATGCATCAGCGGGATCTCAAAGAAGTTCTTGCCTGAATTCCAGATTATCGAATCAAAGCAAGCTATGACCTTACTTTATCCAAGTGCTTGCTCAGGATTTGAATCATAAGTACCGCTATCAGGACGCCTAAACACCTGCTCATCAACAAATCAAAAATGAAAATGTCGTGCCATCCCAAAATTTTGAGATCTGGTTTGGCAAAACTAAGTACTTCAAAGCATTTTGTTTACTGCGCTTTTTAGCTAAGTCTGTGCAGTTGCATTAGCAATAGCATCATCTGAATGCACTCTTAAACCGTACAGTACAATATTTCCTTCTTAGGATGTTATCTAGTGACTTACTTGAAGGATGATGTCATTAATAATTCTTTTCACTTATTTGAAGAATTTGCTGTTGTTACCATCACGAGAACCCAGCGAGAATGTGTAAGCTTACGAAAAAGCAGACTCCGTTTGTAATCGTTGCGTGCGGTGTATGTCATGTCACAGGAGCACTTTGTTTGCTTGCAACAGTGCTCCTTTCGCTAGAAAATCACCCTACGTTTGGTGTTCTTAAAGAAAGGAAAAAGCAAAAAAATCTGTGAAAGAAAGAATGGAGGCATACTTCTCACACTGCTACACTCGATTGTTATAGTATCAGGTGTTACTTCGTGGGATCGATCACAAGAAGACGCGTCTGACGACTCGACTACATACAATATCATATCTATTGTTCCCCAAAAGTGTACGAAATTGTTTTATGGCCAATAGGCGTCAATCGCTTTGATCGGCATATTTTAAATATGTTTGTAGGAGATTTAAAAGACTGTAGTTTTCCTTAAACGCTTAAAATTAGTACTCACTCGTTCATTTTTTGGTTGCATCATTCATGTTACAAAAAACTATAGGACGGAGTGTTCTGAATGAAGTCGTTCACTTTTGCAGGAAAACTTTGAACGTGGTTGGGAAGCGAAAGGATATGATATTTGAATACCGGAAAGTTTGGAACAGCAAAGTAGAGCGAACGTTCAACACCGAACGTGTAACACATCAAGTAAAAGCAAGAGTTGAACACTAACCTGAAGTGGTTGTCAAGAAAAGCTATAATTTCTGTGTGAAAGACCACCTCGAAATACGTTTTTTTAATTTTTTGCCGCTACGTTATTGCTTGTCAAAACATGATTAATAGCAGCACTATACTAAAATTTTGAACCGTATGTTGATAAGGAAAAACATAAAATAATAGAAACGTGCAAAACGTTACAAAAGCACATCGATCGAAATAATTAAAAGATTGCATAGAGACAATACTAATTAATTTTGACGCTGCTATCTTATCGATATGAATACTTTCGATATTTTTTAAGAATGCTTAATTCTGTAAAACTGCCTTACTTCAAAGTCAAACTCACACGTATGTTTACAATTGAAATGAAATATTCAAAGTTGCCACTTGCAGGAAGACAGAGCTTCGTGATTGTCGCTGGATTTCAGCGCAGCCGTATTTGCGCAATTGACGAAGTAACAATGAATTCTGGCGAGCGGAACATTGACGATAGCAAACAAGCTTATCTAAATGAAGCTGACAAGCTTGAATTTACGACCGTAGTGCCTGTAAATAACGCACGAAAAATCACGCCAGCAGCCTGTTTGCAGTTAACAAACCGGTGGCTCCGAGATGATATGGTTGCGTGGTGATCTCTGAGAATTTCGCCGCTTTCCACGGAGAGTCGTGGTTATCTATCAAAGAGACCGACACGACATCGCCTAACGTCCTTGAGCTGAGTCGCATGCGCCGGGAGTTGCCCGAAGACTCTAGATTTTTGACGCATTGAAAATTTCCTAACTTTCATAACATTTTCATACATCTGTCGTTTCGTTGTTTCGTTACAAGCACCTGTATTTTCAGGCAGGAAACAAGCAAAAAGTAGGACCTTAAAGAGCAACGTTTATTAGGCGTGCAAATGCAAAATGCGTTCAGGATATTGAATTGAAAGTAGATGTTGGTGGCGATTTTCCATATTTGGTATTTACCAGCCCGTATATCAGCTGAACTAGCAGTGACACGCAACGACCTTCGGCAAAACGTCGTTGAGGTAGTAAAGGTTAGAAGGTTTTACATGGAGCTGTTTACAAAAAAAGCCTATGCACCAAACAGCGTGTTACAGCATATCATACAATGTTCATGGGCGTCTTAAGGGGGGGAGAAGGGGGCTTGTCCCCCCTGGATTTTGAAAATGTAAGGAAAAAAGGTTGTTTTCTTAATTTCGACTGAGGAAAACCAAATTTCATCACTTTTGGCGCCCCTGGAAAAATTTTGGAAAAAATCCTTCCGACGCCCATACACATGCTTTTATTGTCTGAATCTAATCTTAAACACTTACATTACTCGATTAAAGCCTTGAAGATTATATTCATCTGCAAACCAGGAATATTAACAGATTTTCAATCTTTTCAGGTCAGAATGATGAACAAACCCGGACACCGAGTATCACTGCAGAGCGTTTTAAGATTTGCCTTCTTAGAAAAAACCTTTGATTCAACGTTTCCCACAACAATGAGGTTGAATAAACGCCGTAGATATAACTTTTCCTCGTTCAAACTGTGAGTTTGTACTTTTGTATATAGTGCTGCTTCCTAAAACGAGGATTGTTTTAAAGCAGTTTGCATATACTCAGCGTGGTTTTATATCAACTTTTTATTTTTCAAGGAAAAAACAAGAAACAAATAAATAAAATGGTGTTTGTGTGAAAGAACAACAACAATATGAAAATTATTTCTTACTTTTTTCAAAGTACAGGGTGTTCCAAAAATTTGTTATTATCATGCACTTTATTAACTAAACAAACTGTTTTCAAATGATCTCAAATTTCAACAGCATGTGTAAAAACAACTTAAACTTTTACATATGATGTTTCATGCTTTTATCTTTCAGGAATAGAAATGGCATTGACTTTGTTCGCAAAGGCATTTTGTTTATCAGAGTATGCTTGAACACTGTCGAATGAGACTGTATTGCATTCATTTGTAAAAGAATTTACCAACTGCAGTGCAAGTTTGAAAATGGCATAAAAAAAGAGAGAAGAGAAAGTTTTTGTGTAAGGCCAAACGATCTGGATGGCCAACAACATTAGAAGAGATAATCGATAAAGTTCGCTGAGCATATATGCATAGTCCCAGAAATTCCACAAAATTTTTATGAATAAATCTCCAAATTTGTTGAAATTGTTTATAAAATCTGCATACGTTGCTTTTGAATTCCTCAACCTAATCTTTATCAATAAATATTGTTCTGTTAAACCAGAGGTTCCCAACCTGGGGTACATTTGCCTATCCGAAGGGGGACATTTAAGGTTAACAAAAGAAGAGAAAAATATTTACATAATATTTGTTTTGAAATATTTAAACATATATCAGTGAATACTATTTTCAAAAATCATTATAGGCCTATTGTTAAATATATCTATGATTAATCATGATAAAATATTTTGTCATACGAGATTTTAGGAGTACATGATTGTTCATCTGTCCAAATGCTGAAGGGGTACATGGTAAACAAAAGGTTGGGAACCCCTGTTCTAAACGGTAAACCTGTTTAACTTCATACGCCTAGAGTTTGGAGTTACTCACACGTCTAAAATGGTAACAATTTTTTTGGAACACCGTATATTTTATTTTGTTCACAACAGATCTCCCTGGATATTAATATGAAAAATGAAATTTTGTGCTTCCTTGCCTGACATACGTAATTTAAAAAAATTAACCATTGCATAAAACCGTTCTGCACCAACGAAAACAATCAACTTTCGATCATAAAGCGTAAAAAGTTAAGAAACATTAATGTAGAATATATAGGAAGTTGCTGCATCTGAAAAATACATGTACATCTGTGAGCACACGGTGGTAGGTAATCAGTATCTGCTGCGCACTAATCGCACATTAAATAAACTGATAATAAACTTACAGCAAACACGCTCTTTATTGCTTTTGACAATGATCATGACATTCGATGTTGTGAAACTGTCAAAGCTTGGTCACGGAGGTGTCCTTTTCCCACATTTTTGGCATACAAATTGTGTATGTTATGTTGGCCTGTAAGTGTCTAACTGTTTGTAAAAACTGTTTATTTGGTTAATATTCGACTGCAGGAATATTTTAACAAGAAAAGATCCAAGAACTGTCCCAATTTGAGTTGATAAAAATGCGAGTGAAGTTGCTGCGTGAAGCCGATTCTACAAACAATGGAAGGTGTCACTGCTTCACACTAAAACGACAGGAATGCTGCCACCTGACGTCCTTGTGTGATCAGTGTAATTGCTAAGCCCTCGATTTCGATAAATAATTTCGCACCAGTCTGTTCCGCAAACTGTCTTGCTCTGCTGGTGTACATTGAGGTACTCGAAATGTCGACGTCTGTTGCTACTGTATGAGTTGCTGTACATGTGAATCATTTACAGCGCCGATAAAAGCACTTGTTGCGAAACATAATTTCTGCTGGATAAAGCTACATTTCTCCTTCAAAATGAACGACACCGAAAGGCCATTCTCGCACAACTGAGACAAAAATTGGATACAAAATCGACTTTTCCAGTATTTTGTTCAACAAAAACGGTGATTAGGATTCCAGAACAGTCGGCGGTGCGCAGGGCCAATTACTGCATATTGGATGCTTTTTTTTCGCAACAAAGCAGGAAATTACAAATGCTGTTTAATTTGTCTTTGTAAATGTGCTTTAAACTTTCTGCTTAAGATGTTTCAACGAGTAATGCTCGTGCCACCAAGGCATCAACGCGCACAAGTATGGTATGCGGGTGTTGGGTTGGTCATTATCTGCTTTGCGTTTTGCGGTAATGACTTGCTTCTTTTAGAGATAGAACTGAAGAAGACGTTGCACCAACGCACAAACTGATTGTAATAGAAACTATAAACGCTTTTATCAAAAAGTGCAATCACATTACAGTGTACTGGTCCGCTGGCAATGCATGTGAAAACAAAATAAAATCAACAAAGTTATATAAGTAATGTTGACACCCTTGCTTTCTAAGGATTAGTAGGTGAGAATAGGAATGATTCTCAGCAAAAGATTAAATACAACCACATCAAATCAGGACAAAAGTCGCTTCACTATAGTATTGTATAGTCGCAGCATCTAGACTTCCTTCAACACTAGTAATCACAACGTAATGTTCTGGCCTCTTTCAACGTTGCCTGTAATAGTGCGACTCACACGTTGATCTGGCAGAGAGACAGCTTTATGTCTTTCGCCGCCCTCTTTGCCCTTATCGACGGCCTTGAATTCAAAGAGGCGTTAAGTTGTGCATTTGGTGAGAAACGCGGTGCGTTAAAATACTTGTCCGTCTGCGTGAACCGGCAATGCCTTAGACAGGTCTAAGAGGGAAAGATTCACGAATACCCCATTGTGAGGACAATATGTTGCTTGTACTTGCCTATAAAAAGACTTTGCTATGCTTTATTGCATTGTTCTCTTCTATCGCTTATTATTCTCTAATAAAAATTGTTTCCGTTACGGTGTCATGACACTCAGTGATTAGCATTATATCACTTTTTACGTTTTCGTAATGGTGGATTTTATACTTCTGATCATGGCCTTGTTTACCCCTTTCACGAATCATAAACAAGCCGCATTCAATCCAACAGAAACAACTTCCTGAGATAAGTTTTGGGGAAGTTGTTTTTCGGGTGTAGTTTTAACAGTTTTAACAGTTTCATTTGTTTATTAGGTGCTTCATCTGGCCGATGAAGCCAGATATTAAAACTGATTTGTTAAAATTGCCAAAGTAAGCTGCTTCACGCTTTGATTTCCAAAGGGCGGAGGCGGCTGTACCACACGTGCTTGTTTGTCATTGAAGAAAATTAAGGGAAAGCCAGTGTGATCGGCCAACAATTAATCAAACTTGAAATGAAGGATTATTGATTTATAAACCTAAGATTTTTACCAGAATTGCTGCAACTCCACCTTGTGTAGCTGTATTGTGCTTTATGTGCAGTTGCAATATGTTTAATTGCTACAGCAAGAAAGGTTGGTGTTTTCTGAAATGGTAAATCTGATTGTTGTTTTTGCCGGTGAAATTTTAGAATCTAAGCAGAAACCTAATACAGAGTACAATATTAATCAAACCAAAAACCTTTATCTGAACTTTTATTACAACACAGTCCTTTAACAAAAACTAAGACTTTTAAACTGACTTGAGTTAAAAGAATTAGTGGTAACTTTTTGCAAGCCTTATAAGTAGGCATACCATATTTTTGTGATTGAAAACCGGGACGCTTCGGAAGAACAAGCCTCATCAGTTAACTATGGTTCATATCTTACTGAGCATGTAGCCATTTTTTATTCCTGTAGTTGAGGCACCAAGAAAAACTAAAATAATGCATTTTACTAAGAAACAAAACAATGTTTAAGCATTTGTAAATTTACATATTCGGCCAATCATATTTTTTCTGTAGACAATACTTTCTTCAAGAAGTCTTTGTTCGATTTTATTTTCTCATAAAAATCACACGGGGAAAAGTCAGTGTTAATTTTACCGGTGAAAAGGGGTATCACATTGTGCTCCAGCATTCTGCTTTTGTTACAAACCGCATGTTATTCAAGATAGAACAAATTCTCTCAATGTGAGCTGATGTACCAAGTGTAGGACCAGTGGCATAGCAAAGGAGGGGCCCTGGGTACTCCAGGCCCAGGGCGAAACCTTCTGGGGTGCGGGGGTGCTGCAGTTTCTTGATTGAAAATTAATTTATGAAAGTAGTCTGATAGTTCCAACTCTTTATTATTTTTACAGTAAATAAATTTTTGAAAGTTCTAACTCTTCAGTTTTTGTTTTTAGAAGCCCGAGACTGGTGGGCTAGTCTTAAAAAATAGGAAACGTGGCTGTGGAGTAAGCAAATTGATTGAATATTTACTCAAAGGTATCGGCCAAATCCGGTTTGTAAAAGTGCCCCAATGTTTGTTTTGAAATCAGGGCTTTTTCAACATACTTGGGGGCAATTTTGTCCAATCCCTCCGCCTTCCTCTCCAGCCAAAGCCAATTCCCTCACCCCAGTGAAAAATCCTTTGAACAAAGCAAAGAGATTACATTCGACCGCAGGCTAGCAAACGTCACTGATCCGGTAGTTCGAGGTTTATATTGCCCCTCCACTCAAAATTTAATACAAAAGGCTCTGCATGAAATCAAGGTAAATAGTCAAAGCTAGCATAATCTTTTTTCTCCTATCGTTCCATCCTTAGCAATACTCCAACGGCACATCGTTACATCACCTGACGACTAGGCATTGGCAACAAATATTTCTTGGCACGCGTCATGCTATCTTTTTAATGTTCAGTGGGATACTGTATTTTCAGTAAATGCCACGAGCAGTAGCCTAGTCATTAGATGGGCTTATCAATATTACATTTTGGCGGTTGAAGTGAAGAACCCGGAAAGTTAGCTTTGCTCAGTTTCAATAGAACTGCTGCTTTCCTGTATAATGTAACTGTGTCGGAAAATGACGTTCTTGAAGCGAGATAGCAGAGGAGCCATTTTAGCTGATTTGCTGCCATATCTAGCAGGATTTTCTCACTGTTAGCTGTAAAATTTGCATTCTAGTAGTGAGCTGATTCTAGCACAATTTTGAAAACCGTTTAGCAGGTTTCTCAGGTAAAAATTCCTGGAAAAAATGTTTCAACAGATTTTGGAGATGAAAACCTTACATCTTTTTTATCATAAAATAATTCATCTTCTTCAAAACGCTTTAAATTGGGCAACACCAGGACCAAGCACAACCAGCTGCCTTCAATCATTTGGAATTTTTATTATGACGCAACGAAGCTGCTTCAAACAGATAATTACGTCGTAATAATAAGCAACTAGATGGCTTGGTGAAGCTTGAAATGATTCACTTACTGTCACGTGCTTAGTGAGCGCGTTAAGTTAAAAGATTACATTGGTAGGATATGTTTTTATCCCCCGACACATATGATCCAACTGGTTCAGTTACGCCGGTAGCGGTAAATAGTACCGTCTGGTAAAAAACTTCTTGGTAAACTAAAGCAACACGATATTCTCAAAAGCTTCGACATGTATGCTTGCAAGATTCAGAATTGGAAATTTGGCTCGGTGCTAACTACTGCCTATCCCACTGATTCAAGAAAAGCCTATCGCAAAGTTTGCAATAATGCAATCATAGATAGATTCTTCGCTTTGAATTGTTGTAAAAAAGATCAAAATAATACAGAAAATTTGTCAGAATGAACATCGTTCGGAGCTGTTAAAACACTTCAACGCCAAGGAAGTACGATACCGTTCAAAATGTACCATGTTCTTTTAAGTAGAGCTCCAGCATCAGGAACATATTTAACTTTTTTATCGTCAAAAGTGCCATGCAAAATTATTTTCACAACGTTCAAGTGCCTTGCTATTATTGCGCAACGTGGTACCAGACTCGGACAACTTTTTTCGCTTCTTTATTCTCACTTGAGGTGAAGCTTTTGTGGCTTAATGCTTTTGCACGTGGCAAGGGTTTAAGCAAGTAGTTTTGCCGTGCTTGTGTTTTCACATTCCTCAATATTAGAATTTGGTAGGGGGGCATACAATCAAGCAGTTGCCCCGGGGCCCGCGCATCACAAGACCTCTGCACGCCCCTGAACTAGACCAAGTTTATAGATCATGATGAAAGTTGCAAGCCAGCGCTTCTCAACAAGAGCCGGTTTTAGGCCTATTTCATCTATTTTATCTAAATGGTTTCCGGACTTAAGTGGGCCCCATGCAAGTGTTGACAGAGTTGACGTTGATCTTTATACATTTTAAATTATTGTAAACAAATTTAAGGTGTGGGAAGGGCGGCACTTTATTGTCCAGCCCCGGGCGGCACTTAGCCTCGCTACGCCACTGTGTGGGGCTATCCTGGCTGACTGAACGCCTAACCGGGACATTTTGGTTGACTGACCGGGACGCCGGGACAAAGCCCTTAAAACCGGGATTGTCCCGGCTAAAACGGGACGTATGGTATGCCTACTTATAAGCAAAGACCGAATGGAGAACTGACTTACTGCGACAAACGCAAAATAAAAAAATGTGAATTCACAACCAGGTACTTTCAGAAAAAACAAAATTTTTCTTCTCAATTCATGGTTACTCCAACTGACGACTTCACGAAAAACCAAACTTATTTGAATTTTTTATGAGGATGTATTTCACTCGAAAAACTCGATATTTTAAATAATCACAGAAAGTCGTTCATTTTGTGAAATGGTTCTGAGTTTAATGAACTGCTATAATCTTAAAACAAAACAGTAGGATTAGAAGACTCATTTTCAACTACATATTAGTCTGTTTGCAAATAAATTTATAAAGCATATCATGAAAACATTAACTAATTTGAAAGGTACTACCTTTGGACTCAACAATTATCCCCTCAAAATTTTAGGACTTTCAAGAAACACTTCAGATTTCCGCCTATGAAGTAAAGGTTGCCGATAGGAACGCCAAAATACCATTTCCAACTATCTACCTAAAAACTAAATTGCAATGGTGTTGTGATTGAAGCATTTATACAAAACTTGTTAAGGGTTAGTTGTCTGTTTATTGTAGGCCTATGCTACATTTACAAACAGTTTTTTTGCAAGAGTTAGTACTGTTTATTAAATATGATCTGTATCATGTTTCGAAATTTTTGTTTATCGTAACTTTTACTGTAAGGAAAATTAAGCTATGCATGAACACAGAGCACTTCCAGAAAACATGTTCTAATTTCGTAAAAAAGTTTTTACAGTATAATAACAAGTTAGGAACAGTTCTATGTTACGGAGAAGTAGCTTTTACATGATATTTTGACGAAAAATATTTCATGATCCTGCTTATTACAAGTGTTCTTCATCGAAGTTTTGATCGATTTCTTAACAAGATGTCTAAAAACGCCGCTAGATCTATGGTTTGGGTATTTCGATTCTCAGCGGCGCACTCCTGTGTAATGTAATCGAGGCTATAACTATATATTTTGCGACTTGTCATTAAACGTATATGATTTGCTGCAGTATTCTTTTATTGCGGGTTGCAACTTTCTTCGATAATGGCGTCAGTGGCGTTGGCGTAAATTTGTGTCACTCTTTTCTGACCTCTTTCTGCGGTAAGGTGCTAAGAGTAACTACACTGTTGTTCGATATATACGAAAATGAGTTCAGCAGAAAGAAATCAAGCAGAAGACAAAAATTTCAAAAAAGTACTTGACTGATACTGCCATGCAAGCAGCCGAAATCAACTGTACAGGGAGACCAGAGTTGTAAATTCAGTTTGAACTCCGCATGAATTGCATGCACTCTAATTTGCCACCGCAATGTAAATTAGCGGCTCATTTCAAAATCCTAATAGCTCAAGAGATCAGCATAAATTTTTTCCAAAGTAACTCACACTTCACAAAATACCAGCAAAAATAAAACTGGCACTTAAACATCAAATCCCTGTGTTTTGATGCCATTTAAAATTGTCTTTAAGCCGAATAAACCATCTACTGTCAATGAACAACACAAAAATTCAAACAGCAGGCAACTCGAATCTGGGTGTATATGTCATTTATCTGGGTGCGTATGTCATTTTTGATTTGTGCATAGTCTGGTCGTGCTCAAAGAAAAAATTACCAGATCGATCGTTTGCTTTTACTAAATTCAGGCGTAGACAACCTACTCTGAAAGCAATTGGAGCTTTTCCCTACGTAAAGATTAAGTGAGCAATAAAACATTTTTGACATCTAAAATGAAGATAATACTGTATTCATTTTTATATGCATAAAAGCTATAGTGCAGGGACCTCAAAGTGAAATTACAACGAGGGCCAAATGAGCACTTATGAAGTAACCCGAGGACCACATTATGACCACCCGACTATTGAACATGACGCTGACGCAAAAACGGCAGTACCTGAACCTTACTGGAAACAGCTTTTAATCATATTTCCTGCGAAGTGTGTCGTGAGATACATGCAAATCATTTCTAGCCATCTGTACTTTCGATCAAAAGGAACGTGTTGACTCGCTGGCCAAGCATTTTAAACACCTTTGAACAAACTAAATAAGTTAAGTGTTAATTATTTGCAAATTTCTAGAAACATTGCGGACCGCACAAAATGCTCTCGAGGGCCACATGTGGCCCGTGAGTTGCGTGTTTGGGGCCTCTGCTCTAGTGTGTTTCATTTATCATATCAATGAAGAATGAACTGCTGCATGAAGAACAAAAATTTATTTCTGAGTGCAGTACATATTTCGAACAGTGAACAACTACGCTGTACGGTAAATTTAAAATAAAATGCTCTCTTGACATTTCGAGTTTTCCTCGCGTACTCACCAAATATAGAGTAACTGGGAGACGCAACATGGTTGAAACAGCAACGAGCGTCTCTCTAACAAAAGGTTGACGACAGCCACCCCTGGCTACGTCATAAAAAGTTTGATAATGTCTAGTTTTTGACACGATCATATTCCATATATTTGAATTTTTGCCTGTTACACGCAAGAAACCGAGAAAACGAAAAGTGGAAGTTCTTTTTCCGGTTGATCATTGTTCAAAGCATAAAATTGTTGCTTAATTCAAACGTTTGCTAATTTGTGTTTGGTTATCAGAAAAACTGATCTTAGTCTTTGTTTTACAGTACGCCGCGTCTTTGTACAAGCCATCAGCTAGAGCTTCAGGCTTAACACTGGTGTGAAATTTTGGCTAATTTCGGTAGTGGTATTAGAAATGTTTGGCTAATCTTGGTCGTGGCTGTATTGCCGACCTTGAACGGTCCTACTGCACCGATGATATATAGACTGATTTTGCTCTTATTAACTACTAGTTTGCGCAATTATTCAATAAAAACTCGAGGACTTTTCCACAAGTTTGTGAAGAGACACATGCTTTCCTGAAACGTACTTCAAAATGCCCTACCTACCGTTAAAGGTACTTAGCCCATCACACATGCTTTTCGATTCAGAGTTTTGCGTATGTTTGAACTTACTGAAATGGCTGTTTTATTGCATGAACTTAAGAATACTTTTCAGCTCCTAATTTTTTTTGTATTGTTGTGAACTTAAAAATGTTTTATGTGTAAGCACGATCGCAACAAATTCTTTAACCTACACTAACGAATATACGAGAATAAACAAAAGTTCCAGATTAATTTGTGTGCTAGGAATGTTGCAGGTTGATCAACCATGAGTGAAAAAAGGTTTTTTGGTTTGGCATTACCTTTTATAAGATTTGGGTTGCGTCAGGGTCAGCTTTACGGCCTCACTGAGAGAAGCAAAAACTGTCGTGTGTGATTCCCAACCCATATGTTTTGAAATAGATATCAACTAAGAAACACTGCTAAATTCGTACAGGTGCATCAAGCTACATCCAGCAAAGATATGAAAGCAGGTAATATAATATTGATCTAAATTGAACAGCACGAGTTCTGTGATGGAGCGCACAGTCGCCCGATTGAAATATTTGACGCTTCTAAGAATCGGTTCTTTACTTTCCTTGAATAATTTTGTAAGGTCTATGAAACTGCGATAAACGTTTCAGCCCTGCTTGGAGCACAGCAAAGAAAATAATGAGAAAGGCAATTGCGGTATAACTCAACATGTGAATTCCACGCAGTTTTAGTAAACTTAATAACATGTTAATTTTTCTGTTTCTGAATGATGTACTTAACAGACAGGGAAGCAACATGTCATCTAGCAACACTGGCTCATTTTCCAGTGACGCTTACAAAGAGCTATTAAGTTTTTACGTAAAGATTTAAGTGAATTTCAATTTAAGTATAGAGAGTTCAATTCAAAGTAATTCAAATGCCAGTACAAAGTGTTCGGTAAAACAAGTACGAAGTTAGCCTGGTGATGTTGATTCCTCCGCCAGCTCCCAGCCACGCTTCACCATCAGCAGGCGCAAAATTGCGGTTACTTCATGTGACTGGACTAACTGTGCCCGTCGAATTGAAAAAATGGCTAAACAGTCTGGCTATGCTGGGTTCCAATTTCAGGTACCTACAAAGAGTTTTAAGAGTATGTTTGAAACGGGCGCGTAATAATCTGTTTCCAAAGTGACTAATAACTTGATAAAAGATTGATGTTAACGACTTGTCAGTCAACAAAACCTTACCCCTGAGAAAACGTTCCATTCGCCTGTTTTCGTTTTTCGATATGGCAGACTGTCTGCCAACAAGTAGGCCGTTTTGCACATCTTGTAACGCATGTCATCACAGAGGCTGTGCATCTGTAACTTTTCTCACGAGCTGAGCCTAATTTCACGTTTGAACTGAACCGGATTTAAGACTGGCCAGATATAATTCTGCTGATGGCTGGTTTCGGAAATGTGCGCAGGCCGCGACAACTAATATGCTCAAGTGCAACGTTTCCACGGGCTTACTATATTTTTCTGCATCTATTGACAAAATCAAACCTTATGCAAGCATTTACCTGTTTTATTTTAATGGTTCACACTTTACATTTGTGAAAGTTGTGCGTCAATACTAGGGTCCAGAAATCATTCCTCTAGGACAGTGGTTCTCATACTGTGGTACGCGTACCACTAGTGGTACGCGAAGGCCTTCAAGGTGGTACACGAATAGACCTACTTTCTGTTTTTCTTCACAAAAAATATATTCACAGCTGTAGTTTTTACTTGATAAATTCCTGAATTTTTTTGTTAATAAATTCCT
>Ga0210059_1001719_pt1 | contig 33374 bp, 27 predicted proteins | sample Ectturendosymbi2_FD_188042 | JGI IMG/M metagenome (GOLD analysis project Ga0210059, IMG submission 188042) | Ecteinascidia turbinata endosymbiont from Florida, USA - Sample 2 (SPAdes) (version 2) | ecosystem: Host-associated > Tunicates > Ascidians > Unclassified | place: Key West, Florida... | reverse complement strand
TCAGCAACTTTGTTAAAACATGTAACAGTTACAACTGTTTAGAGTTAATTGCGAAACCAACTAGAATAACAACTACCAGTAGTACTCTGATAGACCACATATACACTAATTTGCCAGTCATAAAGCTAACACCAGGAATTCTAATAAATGATTTATCAGATCACTTGCCTGTCTTTGTCTCAATCAAATCAAAAATATCTAAAAAATGGAATTTGAAAAGCTGCAACAGGCATGATTACTCCAATTTCAATGCAGAAAACTTTGTGACAGAAGTCCAAGAAGCCTTAGATAATCTCCCAATCAACCAAAGCAACCCATCTGAAACCTCAGACTCAGGCATCTTGATACTAGAACAATGTCTTAATGAACAGGCTGCTATAAAAAAGCTGTCCAAAGCCAAACAAAAACTGTCCCGCAAACCGTGGATAACTCCATGTCTTCTCAAATCGATTAATACAGAGGTTTGGGGAGGCAGTTGCCCCAGACATCCCCCCTTGGATCCGCCACTGCTGAACAAAACCAAAAGGATTGGGAGAATGATGCGACATTTGTAGATTCGTCAACTTGAAGAGGCAACATGGATGAAACTTTAATTTGATCTGTAAGCTGTCGTTTGACGTATTATGACATACTGGAAAACCATCTCATAAAATACGCGTCTATTTTTGCCCCGGTTGATATGATGAAATGATTGGAAGCTGAAACAACGAAACTATTTATTTATAGGGATATATTGACCGATATTTTCAAAGTTTATTGCTACTCAGTACGAGCGATGGAGTCTGGATTCTCATTTTTTTGTGAGTCTTGAGACCTGTGAAGCTCTAGCCCAGCTATGTCCAACCTGCGGCCCGCATGCGGTCCAGTTTAGGTTCTCGCTGTAGTGCAAATAACGTACCGGTACATACTGACTTGTCCTTTTCTTGATAGTCTTGAACTTGCCAGTTTTGATGCAGTGTTTTCCAGTGTCACTTTATCACGTCTATACCGCGTGATTGGAGATTTCCATATGTCCACTGACGTCTGACACATTGATGGAAAACTTTTTACTAGTTTTCTGATTTCTACCCTTGTTTCCATTGGAACATACCCCAGGTATGGGGCACACTCGACAGAAAAAGTACCCTTTAAAATTGATTGTATAATTCTTTCTGAAAGGCGTTGTTTTCATGTTTTGGCATGATATTGCGTATATCGGGTTGCTTTATTGTGTGACAAATTTTGAGCTTGTTTGGACTTGAAATAAAGTAGCAGTGGTTGAAATAGCAAAAAAACTGTCGACTGTACCCCACCTTCTCCCACATAAATGCAGCTAGTTGTTCGTACTAACTGTGTTACTCAAACATATTTAGGCAAAGTTCGAAATTTGAAAGTGGGGGGCCTAGGCCCATGCGGTCCCCCGGTTCCGCCACCTATGCAAGTACCTTGGAGTAATTGTAGATGAAAAACTAATTGGAAAGAGCATTGTAAGCAGTTGTGTTGTACTATATCCAAATATGTTGGAGTAATGTATAAAGTTAAACATATTGTTAATAACCAGGCATTGCGTACGTTGTATCACAGCTAATAAACTCACGAGCACAGGGATTATTGCCTGAGGAAGAGCAGCTTCATGTCATATACAGCCAATATCGGTTATTTTAATGGCCACGAAATGCTAAAACACAAATAACCTTTTGAATAACAAATTTACTACCATTTGTAAAACGCAAAATTCTCCAACTAGAAGATATATACATTCTTGAAATGAGCAAATTCATGTACAAATATACTAACTCTCAGCTACCTGCTACGTTCAACAATTAAATTGGTATACAAAAAAAACAACTTTTAGTTGTTTCAGATCTGTGAATTGATTTTGAATGTTTCGAGGCTGCTGCATTAAAAAATGAACTCAGTTTCTCTCTATCACGTCAAGTTTTTTTGCAACATCACAATTTTTGTTTAAAAATGGCAAAAATACTATCCAAACATTATGTCCCCCCCCTTTAAATGATTGTCATTGCAATTAAAATATTTTCTACACTTTCAACGCCATGTCACGTTCCAGAACGTGCAGTTTTTTTTACGCAGATCGCCACACCACGTTCCGGAACGTCGCGCAATTCTTTGCTTAGATCGCCAAGCCACGTTCCAGAATGTCTGACTGCACAGGGTGGACGTGCGCTGCAGACAATCGTGGCGATCAACGTGACTCGACGCGCCAGACATTGTTGGGTTGAGTGTTAACTAGTTGTTCCTCTGAATTAATAGTGACAAAACCTGTTTCATCACTTGGGTTAAAAATGTCTTCAATGAAAAGAAAATACTCCAACAGTCCTGGTGTATTTTGCTACATTTGTGGAAGTTTTACACCAACAGCACAAAGACAGTCCATCAACGATTTTGCCTAAAGCAGTGCTCTTCAACCGGTGTGCACGGTGCACCCTAGGGTGCACTACTAAAAAAGGGTTCATAAAGGTGCATCACAAACTTGTGACACGAAATAGATAATTTTTACAAAACTTTATGTTGGCAAAAATGAACCACTAACCAGCCACTGACTCAGGCTTTAACCGAGACTTTGCACATTCTAAAGTGTGGTGCGTATGCATCAGACCACTTCAAGCTACTTGTTGTAATTAGTTGATTATTTGTGATTCATAAGCAACGGACAACGAGCCATTATCAGTTGAATTATGTAGCGGAGTTACTGAATTAGGGGCTTGCTTATTTAGACCCGGGCGCTTAAAGACATGGGCCCAATTAGGTGGGGGACACCGGGAGGTGTCAGTAAATAGGGTGGATGAGTTAAATGTTTAAGTAAATAGGGTGCATGAGTTCGTCAAAATATCTTTAAGGGTGCACCGTAACAAAAAAGGTTGAAGACCACTGGCCTAAACAGCCTATTTTGCTGATTTTCAAATCAAGCTTAGGAATCGAGAAAAAGCATTGGTTCCACATAAAGTCTGAACAAGCTGTGTGGAAACTTTGAGTTCATGGTCCCATGGAAAAGATAACCACCTTCCTTTTGGATTTCCCGTGATGCGGAGGGAACAAATATACCATGTTGCAGAGCGTTACTTCTGCATGGTAAATGTGAAAGGCTTCAATAAGAAAAATAAACATCTACTCCAATATCTAAACTTCAATTCAGCTTAAGGCCTCACGTTGTGGATGCATCCACGCTTGTATTCAACTGCCTTCCCGATCTTGATGATGATACACTCAGATATTCTTCAACTTCAACGGATGATGACATGTCTGTCGATAGTTTTAGCAAAAGTTGTTGGTTACTGCTTGCCTCTTTATATGACCAGGCTGAAATAAATGACTTAATTCGTGATTTGAATCTACCCATCAAACAATCATCTGAGCTGCTGGCATCAAGCCTACAAGAAAAGCACCTGCTTCATCCTGGAACCAATGTTACATTTTATCGAAACAAAGAGCAATAATTTTTTCAATTTTTCACTTCCAGTGATGGTCTGGTGTATTTCCATGATCTAGAATCCCTCTTAGAGGCAATGGGTTTGACACAATAAAAGATGTAAAATGTCAACTCTTCATAGATAGTTCGAAACGAAGTCTTAACTCAGTGGTTCTTAATCTTTTTTACATATCTTACCCCCTTTTATCAAGCAAGATTCACAGATTTACCCCCAATACGCTTGGTGGTGCTCATTTCTTAAAAATATGAAATTACAAAACTCTTAATCTAGAATGATATATAAAAATTTGCATTTTTTGATTCAGTAAATGGTTAAGAACCACTGTCTTACCTGAATGTCCAATAGGTATGGATCCATACTTATATGGCAATAAATATGGATCCGTACCTATTGGACATGCAGTGCAGCTTAAAGAACATGATACCGTCAAAGTGGTTCTGCAAATGCTTTACATCTGTTGTAGGCCTACACAATTTTATTGGAAAACTAATTCATCTACAGTAACTACCACGATTTGGTCAGTGAGTTGTTGGCAAGTTACCACATGTTGGGATGCAATGAGCATCAAGCCGCATTATTTGAAATCTCATTTAGACAAATTTCCAGATAACCTGGGTGGTGTCAGTGAAGAGCAAAGAGAGCGTTTTCGCCAGGACTTCAAAAGGATCGTTATCAAGGAGGGACGCGCACATGATTGCAGACTATAGCTGGAGCCTAAAACGAGACTGCCCCAGTAAACCACATGACAGAAAACCACTGAAACACAAATTTCTAAATTCTTATTTGTAAATCATGGTGCAACTACTCAAAATTTCTCTTTCTTTTGTATCTGAACACCACCCAGTTTTGGTTTGAAGATCTGTAGATGTAGATAGTTTGGGGTGCGAAGGATTTCTGCCCGAATTTTCTCAAACTTGCCTGAAAAGTTTTGTGGGAGTTTCTCCATGAAGATCAAAGATCATGAAGACCTTGTTTTGGTATGACCTCCAAAATAGGTCTTCATGTGTTTTTCTGGAAATGTTGGGTGCTATTTTGTGAAATCAAACAACGGTTGCTGCCTTTTTGCCCAGATGTTCAGCGATTTTGCTCGGATTTCTGACAAATCAAACGTTCTCGGGGTGCACTTGCCCCCCTATCTCTGAAGCGTGTGCAGCCCGGTTGTGTTCGAACACACTCAGTGTGGGCTTCAGCCCAGATACGTCGATGTCGATTTAGGCAGTTGTCATCGCGCCAGACGATTTGGTCAAAGAAGCCTCTCACTTCCATATACACTGGAAGTCACTTCGTTTACTTAGGTGCGAGCTTTCAGGGCAAGGCCCGCATTCAGATATTCACAATTTTAATCCCTAATACAACTGTCTCATCTTATGGCCTGCTTAACATGAACCTTACGGGAACTGAAGGCTTTTCTGCGAACAATTAGCACACTAAGCACGCATGAATACCAGCGTTGCTAACTTGCTGCAGTACGATACATCAAAAAAATGCAAATATATATATTTCTGAACACATAGACGTACGAGACGGGGTAGTGTGGGGGCGGTCACACCCACAGCGCTGCAAAAGTTGTGGCAACTAGGGAAGTGTTTGCGAATTTTCAGGGTAAGGAAAGCGCAACAAAACAATTCAGGGCAGTTTTTAGGGACAGAAACAAAACGGAAGACTTGAGAACGCGGACGTTCTCTTGCAATATTCCGGTTTGGAACATATGGATGACGTCTTATTCACTTTGTACTTAAGACGGTAGAGATGCATTTTGCACAGAATACCGGCGTCAAAATCGAGAGTAATTTCTCAGGGCAACGGCTTTCTGTAAAAAACTCTTACGCCCATGGCTATATATTATGACATTAACCAGTTTTCATAAAGTAAAGACTTGCACTTGGCTGATCTTTCAGCCGGAAGAAATTGCCGGGGTGAGGTAACAACGGAACGTTGGGTGGCGATAAGCTCTATAGCAGGGATTCCGAACCTGGGGTACATTTATTGTACAGTCACAACAAATTAACTTTGAGACATAAAAATTGAGTCTACCTTAAGTTCTATTAAAAATTCAGTGGATTTTTGTCATTTTACTCAGCCATTTTATCATACGAAACTTTTGGGGTACACGCTCGCCTTCCGAACTGCTGAAGGGGTACATGGTCAGAGAAAGGTTGGGAACCCCTGTTCTATACGAATTTCAACAATTGTTTTTTCCAGTTAATCAACTGTCCCGCGCAATTCCTTATTTCTACTTACAAAGCCTTGGTTCCACAATGAAATCGGACCGCATTACTAAAAGCGAGACTACTCTTTGCAAAGGCCTGTTCTAACGAGATTTCGCAATATCGAAAGTACTTGACTGTTTATATGCAAAATGCGCGTTCGACAGTTCTTCCAGGATGGCGCACAATACACATAATAGCAATCACAGGCGTGACTGTTTGAAACAGTGGCCTTAAGGCTGCTACAGTAGCTGAAACAATTAGTTTGTCTCTGCCGATCATAAAGTCTTGATGTTGTTGCACGAGTCTTTTGAAATTCCGGCCGATTGGACTTATAGCATGTTTATAAAGCGTAAACGTTTGGTCTCAAGTAACAGGCAAAGCGTTCGTAGCTGCCTTCGGAACATCAAACAAAATGCACGACTTTCCTGTGTGAAAAGCCGTTGAACAAAACAAAAGCGCAACGAAATGTTTTAGCAAAGCAGCAGTCAGTAAATTAAAAGAACAATAGCACGATTAGTCTGCTACGCAGCTGTTAGTCGCCAAACGCCCAGTAACCCTTGACGCCATTTGGGCGTAATAGAAGTTATGTCCCAAGTTCGGAATAGAAGCTCCATCCGTTGGACAATTACTTCGCGGAAGTGAGAACCAGACAGACTTCCATCTTCCGCAACCTGATAGGTCTTGCCAACAAAATCAACTATTCAGAGCAAGTGGCCTACCTACCCCGCCGTTATATTTACCGCTGAGTGCAAAGCCTAGGGCAGTGCAAGAGCATTTCAACAGCAAGTTAATGCTTTCAGATTGTCAAAGCGTTGAAGACTGGGGCAAGTGTTTTTGGAATGTGGACATTTCTTGACCGTTATTTGAGAAATTGCTGTTGTGCTGGTACAACGAGGGTTGGTGGGCAGCAGTGTACTTGTATGTTTGTTCCCACTTGAGGTCTTCTTCCAACTGATCGCGATATTTGCTTTTGAAAAATCCCATCTAAACAAAAAATAATTCGATTGATTTTTTCAAACCTTTCTGATGATGTTGAGCAGCGGCCCAGATAGAGTCACCGCTATCAGCATTCGAAAACAAGCTGATGAAATTGTCAGTGCACACGCCACATTTTGTTTTATCTAGGGACGCCTAAATGATTAAAAGCCCAGTCCAATGCAAGGCACAAGTGTTGTGTAAGGGGTGCCTAAAAGGGATCGTGGTCAGGAACAGATTAAAGTGGGTACTATTGTTGCTGCAGCATTAGGCCAATTCTTAAAATAAGTACAGATGAAAACAAACGATTAATTAAAAATACTATATCATTTGATTTTACGACTACGAATGAGTGTCAAATAAACATACACCAATGCCGAGAAATGGTACTTTTTTGCACTGCACCACAAGCGCCATATTTCGCCTCAATTCGACCATAATCGTGGTAATCATGCAGCAACTAAAATAAGGCGCTGGAAAAAATTAAACGCAAAACAGTTAGCTGTGCGGGGGGAATTCCCATGTGAGGTCTACCTCACGCACGCATGACTTCTCCGACACATTTTTCCAAGAACAATAAAACAATACGTGCACTAAGCATGAAAAAGGCACTCGTTTAACATACAAGAACAAGCTCGCCACAGGTAGCAAATCTAAAAAATCGTGGATTTGTTAGCCATTAAAGATCGGTAAACACGTTTTTTGCAACGCTGCCATCGGGTGTTCCATCACTGGACGAGCAAAATGGGGTTCTTGCCATCATGAACATAGTTACTTGCTTTGCCATAAGCGCAGGTGACACTTGCTTTGCGTCTCTAGCGTCTCACGACCAGACGGCAGACCCCGACTGGGGATTGCATTTTGCCCCAGCTCTGGCCGAGCCAGTCAAAAACATTTGGCCGGGGCCGAAACACAGGTTTTGTTCACTTTTATTATTTTTTCTTTTTTCGTATACACGAACAGGAATACATGTTGGTCAGAACTTTGGTTGTGTAAGGTATTCCAAAATAGCAGGGTTGTCCACCTCGTTGATGCGGCACGGAGGTTTGAATTTGGTGCAATCATGCAAGATGTGGTGTGCAGTCTGCACCTTGCCACATTCACACAAATCTAAGCCGCACAGGCCTATTAGCTTCATGTTGGCCGCAAATCGGCCAACACCAGTCCTCAGGCGGTTGAGCTGAACCCAGGCATTTCTTTTTTTGATTGGACATGAAGTTAAAGTGCAACCGGTGATTGGGCTGCCGTTGATCGAGCAGTTATGCTATTTTGGGATAATGGAATACATTATTGTCATCATTATTCCAATGACCCCTACAGGATTCCAGCTAAGGATTGCACAGACAGGTGTGACATACTCCACTGTGGCACTCCCTGCAGCTTAACTCGGCCTGAACACACAGGCCACGTCTTTTCTTGGAACTCTCTGGAGGTATGCGATTGCGAATCTTGGTTTACAAAGGAATAGGCAACTATATGACCCCACGTTTTGCCTGGAGTCACTTTGGAATTCTCTTGGAACGACTGGCACCTCTTGTAGAGGGGTTTGGCTGCTCATGTTATTCATTTCGACTAGTAAGTTTCCAACACTTCAAAAAATTTTCAACACCTGGGAAAAGCAAGGTCATACATTGTGTCGTGAAAAAAATCTGCAAGCATACTCCATTGTTTCTCCCACTAAGCATAGACTGTGTTATTTGGATTTTTACTTGATACGTTAAAGAATCGGAGAGGGTTTTGTGTCAGGCTCAGGAATCTTGGGCGGTCCACTACCCAGGGGCTTGTTTTTTGTTGATTTCATACACTTAGAAGCATGTTAGAAACCTGTGTTTCCATGACTTTTCCTGATTTTCAGAGACAAACTGAATGGTGACAGAGTTGTTTTACAAAAATGTCCCTGAAAGCCTATAAATAGAAAATTGAGGCACTCTTCTACCCAGGGTTACCTGATGTGTAGCACATGTTGTGCACCCTGCTACCTTCAATTTCAATGTGATTTTAAGTGCAAAACGTTTTGCGCCAAATACGACATCGGAAACTTTATATGTGAAGAAAAGACCTACACCATGACCTAGTATGAGGAAAAAAAGGATCTAAAACTCGCATGACGTTTTCTACGCACAAATAAAAATTCCCCTCTAAAAACCAGTTGTTTGGGGGTACAGTATGTACAATTTGTATGCTATGTGTGTTTCGCTGCGCGGATACGATTTTGTGGTAGAAGTCGTTAAACTCGACGCCAGGAAGTCAAAAATAGTTGTTCCGGAAATAACGGATGTCACATGTCCCAGGAAAACATAATCAAATTTTGGGTTGCATTACACCCTGCTTTTTCTGACTCGTATAAAGTTTGAAGAATTCCTGAGCAGGGTAAGACCTTATACTTATACGTCATTGGACATCAGTGGCTGCACTGTGCATCGAAGTTAATGTCTAGGAAGCAGAAAAAACAATGCAAATGTGGATACATGGCATTTTTGCACAAGAAATTTTCTGTTAGTCGAATGCAATTACGAAAAACCTACCAGTTTCAACAATTTGTGGTGAGCATTTGGCAAATAAATGAACCTCAGCTGACACCTGATTTGATTAATGACGTAGTTGAATCATGAATTCTACAATAGCCTAAAACAGGGGTTCCCAACCTTGGGTACATATACCCCTAGGGGTACATTTGCCTATCTGAAGGGTAGATTTAAGGTTAGAAATAGAAGGGAAAATATATTTAGGCATAATTCACTTTCGAATATTTATACATGTATCACTGACTGTTGTTTTCAGAAATCATTATACTTATTGTTAAATATATCTATGACTTTAGTCATGATAAAATATTTGGGAAAAAGTCGATCCAACGAGTATCAACCATGTTCCAGTTTGTTTAGGGGTACATGTTCATCTGCCGAAAATGCTGAAGTGGTACATGGTCAGAGAAAGGTTGAGAACCCCTCGCCTAAAGCTTAAAAACCATTTGAATGGAAGTGTTTGCTTAAAACGCTGTCCAATGGCATTTTCTGCTATTTGTTTGTTCGAAAATCAACGAGATAATAAAATCGTATGTGGTTCTATCCTAGCTGCGTAGCTCACAGTAGAAGTTGGAAATTCAGTTGCTTCAGCTGATAAAATCAAAGGAATCCAGGAGTTTGCACAACAGCTTACCACAGCGGAAAGTCTAATGAATGCCATGAGTAAACAATGAAAATACTGTTTTTTTCGTAGACCTCGGTAATTTCGTAGATCGTGTCTGCATCAGGTAACTGGCAGACAAGCACGATTGCTTTAGATTTACGAGGTCTTAAATAAGATAAAAATTTTAAAACGCGATTGTATCCACTATTTGCATGATGAAACGGACGACAGTGATACCGTACGCGCTGAGCACAGAGTGATACAGAAATGGCGTTAGCTCGAATGATGCTGACTGTAGTGGATTTAACAGCTAACAAGGCCGACGCAAATTTCATTTTTCAACCTGATTTCGCTTGTTTTTCTTCTGCTTATAATTCGATAATAATTATTGCGGCGTATTTATACAACAGCTTGTTAAACCCCTGGTGTTTTGAGACTTTGCGAAAGGTCACCGTTTCTTTTCAGTACATATGTGGGACTGCTGACGTAACTAGGATTAGTCGTATGACACTTGTTTTTTCTATAGATGTTTAGTTTTGGGATTTTGTAAAGCGCCTTGATTGGTTTCGCGGCTTGTGTTTTCCTTCACAAAATCGTTCAAGCACATGTTTTGTGCAAATTTTACGCAATAATCCCTAGTTCTTGAGCATGTTGTTTCCTTTGAAAAAACGAATTATGGACAAAGTTGCGTCAGCACAGGCCCTGACCAATCTTTGGCGTCATGGAGGCTCACTGCTCGTTTTGCAGAGTATTCCGAAAAAAATATTAAAAGTAATTCCCACCACGGCATATCTCATGTCCCTGACTACCTGCTTTTCACCTAATAACTATAAGCAAACAAAGCAAAACTTCCTGAAATGGTACGCTTTTTCAAATATAACCAAAATGGCTCCTTTTTGTCCTAAACTTTTAGTTAATTTTTAAATTCTAATTATAGTTAGACTTCATTTAACATATCCTGTATCCTGACATGCTACCTTTTCCTATTCTTGACATTTTTACATCCACGCGCATGTGCTTTACCCGTTACTGCAAGCTGAAAAGCCCAACTTTTAGGTACGGGCAGATTTGCCTCTCATGTGGCAGCAGACGACTGGCATGCAGACGAAGCCATGACGCAAGGCTGTATTCCCTAAACACGGATATGACGAGTCATATTTTGCGAAAAAGTTGAGAGTAACAGGCGAAAGGAAGCGAAGCGTAGTTGGTGACCGATTACTTGACAAATGACATGTGTGTTAAATCGCTGAAGAAAATCGTGAAAAATTGGATTTCTGACCTTTTTAAGAAGAAGAACTGCCAACAAAAGCACGAACAACCCAACTAAAGCAGCGGCCAGATAGATCCACCACTTGTCGTTAAGATTAGAGTCATCGTGATCGTGATCTTCATGAAAGTCTTCATTTAGAGCAGAGGTTGTCGCCTGAAATAAAGGCGGGAATGCTTTTCTACGCAATCAAATAATAAACCAATCTTTCAATGGTACATATGGTGACAGCTATGTGGCGCGAATGAGCCAGACGAAATGCAAACTCAGGGCTCACAAAACCCAGGCGCGTTCTTAGTACGACAGGTTTTCCCAAGTGTTTCTTGAATATTAGGAAAGTTGAAATGGCTTAAAAAGGGTAAAAAAGATGGCCTTCGCGTTTGTAATCGAAATAGAAAGTGAGAAAAATGCATTTCTGACGGTATTCTTAAACCTTTCAATACATGCTGCGCCTTCATAAACTCAACGAGCTATGAAACTATGTTGATTGTTCTGCGTAAAATACACGTAATGTCTTGCTCACAGAAATCCACCACGTACTGTAGATGTTTTTTTAAACAGACTCGATCGACGTTGAGTACAGGCATTTCGCTGGAAACAGAGTTTTTGCATCATAGTAAACAGCAAAACACAACATATGCCCAAATCGCTGGATGTTCCCCCCCCCCAAAAAAAGCGAAGACACTCGCGAAATGCGCTCCAAACAAAAATTTAAAACGTTTGTGAACTGCTTCAGAAAGTTAATAGAATATATCTTCGAGTTCATACATGTATTTGTGAATTCCTTAAATCATTGCGATGTCCGTTTATACCTCGCGCGTTGTGTGTGTGGGAGTGAAGACGTTATACACAATAAATAAACAGAATATGCCACCTGCCCAATGTCTGCTCATCACGTGTAGTGGAAAAGCACACATACAGCAAGGAATAAATCATAAGGGGGTGTGGCTGATTCTGAAACCATTTCCCATCACTTCACAACTGTGGCTGATTCTGAAACCATTTCCCATCACTTGATAATAAATAGAAAGGAGATTTGTATTTCCCACGCTGTTTCTATGTTTCACGAGCAGCGCGTTTTCATTTCTCAGTTACTACACAAAATCTTTCAATTTTAAAAATTTTCACAAATGCACTTCAACCTATATTGTCGCGAAAAGCGTTGTTTGCTCATTGATGAAAAATGCTGGTTGATACGAAGCATAAACTACGTTTGAAATCATAGCCGATCAAATTAAAAATCAAAATGAGCAAAACTTTAATAAAAACTTACTTTGCAATAGCTAGCAAAGAACGGTTGCAACTCTTCTTGGTTGTATTCATAAAAATCAACCTATAATGTCAGCACCCGCGCAAAATAAACCATGCCTCATGGCTCACTATGCACACAAACAATTTGCAGAGTACAGGTGACTTCTTATCAGTTAAAGCATTCGCAACCACTTGGAGAATGCTTGGGGCACAGCAACTGATTTGAAAATCGTGTTTACGTGATACTTCCAATGAAGCAACAAGTGTTCTCTAACATGAACAAGTACGCTTTGTATCTCAGCTTTGAGACGTTTCTGTGTAATACTTCAGCCCATTGGTTCTCAAACTGTGCGTCGCGACGTCGTTTTTAGTTTATGGGCGTCGCACAAAAGCAAACTCAATGTAGTTTTATTCAGTGAGCCAGTGACAGTAAAATTCCGTTCAGTTTTACAGATTTACCAAAGAACAGTTATTGTTAACGTGCAATCATGCTGACAACAAATAGCCTATAATTATACTATCTCATAACGTAACTGTCGCTATTGTTTACTAATATATGCATTGCACAAATTTTAATTTGCTTTGCATGAATTCATCAAACCATGAATGGATTCGTGGCCCTTTCGTCCAACCTACCCCATCGTCCCTTCCACTCACAAGAAAAGAAGACTATTTTGACCAACCCTGTGATGATTCCCTAAAAAGAAAGTTTAATTCAGGAAACCCGACGAAGTTTTGGATATCACTAAATGACGAACACCCAGCTTTGGCGAAAAAGCGCTACGAACGGTTATTCCTTTCGTTCCGTCGTATTTATGCGAAGCAGGATTTTCTATGATTTAAAATCAAATATTGATACCGAATAAACCTCGTGAAGTACAGTAAATGTGGATGGCAGTTTCACAAATTCTTCCAGGATTCGACTACCTAGTGAAAACAAGCAAGTCCACACATCCCATTTCTTTCGTTTTGTTGTTTCATCAGTAAACAAAACTTTAATTATTGTGTGCGTCTTTATTAATACAGTATCTTGTTGCTGGTACGTCGCAAGTCTAGCAAACGTTTCCAAAGGCGTCGCAACGAAAAAAGTTTGAGAACTACTGCTTTAGCCTGAAGTGGCTGTTGAATGAAGCAGGGCCAACGCGAGGTACATTGTACCCGGGACCGGCAGGTAAAGGGGCCCGGTAAAGTTAAAGTACGCACGATCAGTTTTTTTGTAATCAAGTCTAAAATTATTAGTGTAAGCCAGCTGCCAGTATAACAATTAATATGTTTGCAAATACAAACAAGCTATACATGTTTCATCAAGGGCCCAAGAAAATAGGGGGCCCGGTGTCGGTCTTCGCACCCCCTGGTAAAATTTCTCTCGGAGGCCCTGTGAAGGAGAGTAAGTTCAAGCAGTAGAAAGGCTAAACACGTTTACTCACTTTGAAGACTAAGTCCTGCAAAGGTTTTCCTGCAGATGACGTGATGAATAATGATGAATTAGTTGACGCAACTGCTTGTGTACTGAGGCTAACCAGCCACACCCGTCCCTGAAAAGCAAGTAAGGGCATGTCGACAATCAACAATTGCTCTGAAATCATCAATCATGCGGTTTGACACTCTTAGTATAATTCATACGCAAATAAAAGCTGTACGCTTGAAAACATTCGACTGAAACTTTCTTGCTCGTTCCTATTCCAGCAAAAAGTGAATTTTTCCATAATCAGGCGCTCCAAATTGCGCTAAATAACAATACAATGCAGCAAGAAGCATGTAGCAGCTTAGGCAAACTTTGACTTGGCTGCGAAACGTAATTTCTGATTGGTTGCGTTTACACTGAATTTCAGATGTTGTAACTTGAAAACAAAGTAAAAAAACAACTTCGCCCAATTTGCCAAGCATTACAGCGAATGAGCACTGACCTGCGATAAACTGCTATTGCTGACATTCACAGTCAGATTCACTTATTCTCATTCCATTATTCGCTTAAAATCTTATACAAGAAATTAAGCTTTTGATTTCTCACTTAGGCCGCACAACTCTCTTTACGGGCAGATTTTTTATCAATCGCCACTTTGCTCTTAGCAACATTTTCAGTTTAATTTAGCAGTACAAGATACAGTTTCAATTGCCATTTTATGTTAATCTCAAATTTGAACGTGGAACCTAAGCCTGATTATGGGTGGCGATTAAGAAATGTAATGACTCACGAGCACAAGCAACAAAATTATTATTATCCGCAGACGCTCAACCAGTTATTGGCTCAAAATATGGAACACACCGGTATGGCAAGAAACTCGTTTGACAAAAATGGTTCTGAACAGCGAAAAATTGGTTTGATAAAGAAGTTTTTTGAGCAGAAAAATTAGTTGCTGACATTAAAGGCATCGTTACAGCAGCTTGTTTGAAACGATATTTCGCTGAGACAATCAGTAACCTGCCAAGACCAGAATTCCCGTTTGTTCAATACTTTCAAGAGAATTTGCAGCAAATAGCACGGATCTACGTCGCTAATCCCTGCTGTTAAAAAAAACTACAAGCAACCAAAGGTATTTCATATAAAGCTCTTTTCAATAATTGTTATCAGGACAAAGTTCAGGAAATCAATTTTGAAGATTTTACAGTGCGTTGCAGTAAGGAAAAGGTATAAATCGCGCACGCAGTAATCTGCACTTGTAACTCTTTCACAAAGATCAGACATTTCTTACCTTCATTAGCGTTTCTTTCCACAACCGGAAATCCAGCTGAACAGCGACAGTTTGAGACGCTTCGAGATTGTGTATGTTGCAGATAAGGTTCTCACAAACTATGGTATCTGATGTGGAACAACCAATTTATACAAATATCTTAATGAAAAAAGACTTTATTTATAAAAAAGAAGTGTGCAAGAGGAAACGTTTTTTGCAACTGAAGACTTTCATCGGATTTTAGTCTTTACATCATTCACATTTTAGTCGATATCACTTTTGAGAGACAATGCCAAGACTGCTGTAGAACGTAGTTCTTTCTACTACTCATGTTTTTCCTATAAATCAAGACATTCTTTTGGTGATGACTTTTAGTTCGTTAAATCGCGTACCCGTAGATATAAACAAAACGAAAATAATCAACAGAAAAAAGATTTGATTTACTGCTGAAAACGTTTCACATATCTTTCGAAGAAACTTCAGCTGTACAAAAACTATCAAGCTGCAATTTGAAGAACTGTGGGCCTGCTGTTGTAAGTTTGAACTGAATTTCGATATTAACATTGCACTGTAGAGCTTTGTATGTCGATTTCGGCCATGGAAGAAAACCGTATATTTTACAGTAAATTCCATGAAAAGTTTTTTTACCGCTTGAAACGCAATCCAAGCTGTATTCGTGGAAATAGACAGAACTTTTTTCGTGTTTCTTCGGATTTGTTTTTCTCCCCAAGTCCACTGGTCCGTCACCCCGTTGAACAGGCGCCCCCCTCCAGTTTCTGGGACCAATTTGGTCATGGTTTACCAGTGTTTTCAATCCATCGCACTGAAAATATCGAAAGCAACTAAGCGTTTCAACACAAGCTGGAATAAAAACTTGCGATCATGAAAAACAATTTTATGATACAACGCAATCAAAATTTGCAGATCAATGAAACGCACAGCATGCGCAAAACATCAGCAGGCTTGATAAAGGCCCACTGCACAAAAGAAACTTAGCTCCTACAAAAGTCTCGAAACCCAACAAGATTTATAACGAACTTGAAACAAATTTGAGATGTTTTCAGCGAGAAAAATGTTAACCATTATTCCAGAAATTCTTGAAACACACGTTACACTCAAGCGATGTGCAAAATTTCTTTAAACCCGCGCGAAATCATCTTGTCGCAAAAGATTCATCGCCGCGTCTTTCCAAAACACACGTCACAACCAAACCCTCGCTTACCTCACAAGCTTCTTTGGGTGTGCACGAGACGTCGGTTAAGTACAAAACGTCATATCCGCTTGATGTCATCGCAGGCCACGCAATCTGTGCATTTCGGACACGGAATACATTTTTAAACGTGTTGTGCAAAGATGGCGATAACCTACTGCGATTCAACCGAACAACAGAAATCAACTGTAAGCATTTCCAGTGAGTGCTGGTTTCAATTCCTGCTGATTATGTTCAAGTGTATTTCAATAACGAGTCGTATGTTGTCTGGTTAACATGGCAGTTTGCCAAGCAACATAGCCCGCACGTAAACAAACCGTTTTGCCGAAGTGGGCCATTCATTTCCAAATGAGAGGTCCTCTACAGGTTATCCAGGGTAGCGGAATCCATTCAGTATCACAGGCCGCATAAATTGAGGGAATCTCACCGGCTGGCCGCACAAAATTCTAATTCTCATCTCACGATTAATACAAAAGCCAAGTACAAACATTTTCGTTCACGCCACTCCAACATGGTTCTTTTATACTTTGTCAAGCAAATTCAACAAAACTCGGGGTGGGAATGTTCTGACGTGGGCCAGGTTAAACGGTCACGCGGACCGGTTCAGCAGTCCTGGGTTATACGAAAGGCTACAATCAATCAAATCCCGATTAACAGCGCCACTTGCACGCTATTCGTTTCGGAATTCGTCATTTTCTATAACAATTCAACTTAACTCAAACGCAAAGCATGTTTCCGCCAAGTATTCACCTTAAATTTGGCCCGGGGTATTTTTGAAGGTCCTTTGTTGATGAACTGGTAAGCATGGCTGATTGGTGGACCGATGTCTTTGAGAGAACGGATTTTGGAAATCCGCTCGCCTTTCTCGAAGTGAAGTTCTTCAGGTTTCGCGAGTCTTCGAACAAGCACAAAACGTATGACCCTGGCACTCGCTTCCGATTTCGCTTTTTTGTTTCCGGTCGATGGGAAAGAAAATGATTTAAACCTTTTTCAATATTGCCACCAGCTGTGCCAGCTTGGAAGGTGAGCACATGGCGCGCTGGTCAAAAGGAAGTAAGTTTTCCGGCAACTGCTGCCGGCCTTGCTCTTTTGGCACGTGTCAAAGTGGAAAGAAGACGATATGTCGCTAAAGCCTGTTTCAAAACGTGCCAGGGTTTTTCAATCTGGTGCAGTACTATGGAAACCCAGAAATATTGTTTAAGAAAGCTTTCGTTTCCAGATTTTTAAAGGGAAAAACTGAAACTTTTGCCGATTGAGGTCATTCTCCAACGATCTGAAAATGCTTGGAAAATATCAAGCTAGAGCGAAATTGGCTGGGTTCCCGAATCAAAATTCTTTCACTCCATGCTTTGGGGAAATGAAAACATTTAGAAAAAGCACATAGGTTCATGCATGTGCAGCACACACACAACTAAAAGCTGTAACAAACACACAACTAAAAGCACAGCATTTTGCTCACCCATTAATTTGAAAATCAGTTTCGAAAACAACTTTCAGATGCTTCGTATAGGAATTGTCAGCAGGTTCTAACTCAGAGCTTGTGCTTGTTACGTTGACAGTGAATGCCAGTTTTCCGCCTTGAAAGTCCCATCGAGTTCCAAACTACACAACAAAAGTTGACCAGTGAACTGAAATAAGAGGCGCATCTGGAACGCTTTGTCTAAGGGACAAGAATAGGGTGATGGCCAGGGTTGTCCATGGGACATATTTATCTGTCACATTCCCATCCCATAGCAATTTATGCCTGTCCCATCTCATGGCATCCCATGGGACGTTTCCCTTAGGAATGACATTACCATGGACAAGCCTGGTAATGGCGCAAACAGGAGAGAATATAAGTTCGAACCTATCCGAAGGTTTAATATCAAATCCAAGTATTTTTAGGGCATCGTAACATCTTACATTGATTTGGCAAAATCGGTTTTGTAGGCATTTTAGTGTGGCTGCAATCGAACACAACTTTTTGATTCTTAGAGTAACGTATTATCGAACTAAAGTTGCTATCTGTGAACGACATCAAGCTGCAACATACTGTAAAATATTACTAAATTTTTTTTCTCTGTTTACAGCGATGGGTCTGGTGGCATGAAAGCAGCTAAATTTGATCAAATTCAAAGTCCACCATCACATCATCTGCTCTTTGCACTTCAGAAATCTTCGCAAGTAAAAACAATGATGACAAATTGATAGCTCATAGCATAACATAAATCTTCACCAAAGAAAGAAACGATAAATTGAAGCACAACCGATGCAGTTATGAACTTAGTAATTCAGTGATACGCCTGCACATTACTATACAAAGGGTACAAAAAGGTAAACGCCTCACTAAATGCATATATGCTTCATCCACGTAACACAGTGGTGTTGCAACAACGTACCTTTCGCTGACAGTATTTTAGCAATCCATGTAGATATTTTGCACGGTTCTAGGAAAACTGCCACCGAAGACAACTGCCACCCAAGACATATTTGACTTTTCTTTGCGTTTATTGCCGTTAACGACATTTAAACTTCACAAAGTTCTGGTGTACAACAAAATTTATTCGTTCTCTGACCACTTCAAAGAACGTTCAATTCAACGTTGATACTTTTGGTTGGTGAATGTCGTATTGATGTCATTACATCTTCATAAATATTATTAAGTCAGTGGAAAACTTATTTTTTTATGAGCATTTTCAAATGTTTTACAGCAACCTTTCTCATGTGCATTATCGCATCGTGCTAATTCCACGGACTCAAACTCGTTTACTTCCGGTCGTTTATGTGCATTCTTTCACCTTAGCTTTTGATTTGTGAATTACACTGCAACAACAGCAACGTTGCAATTCACGTTTCCTGCACTGTGTCCAAGAAATAATATCGTTGCACAGAGGTTCTCAACCGCTTGTAGCTTGTATGTGATGTGAAAAACGCATCATCCTAGTTGGCAGTTGTCCGGGTGGCACAGGCGTACAGTGCCACAAAGAGAAGTGTAGGAACGCACCCAAAAATCTAGCCTTTTTCAACAGCACTTCAAACGCATTTGTAAACCAGTATTGAATGTAGTGTTCACTTGCATTGCACCTCAAACGAAACATGAACAAGTGGCAATGCGTTCCCATGCCACAAAAAGTGAGGTAACGCCATTCTCACGAGTTGCCGACCAAATACACCTATAGGTGGCAGTTGTCCAGGTGGCTCTAGTCCGGATACCATTTTGCAAAATGTGTCTGTATTATTGTCACTTTGAAACTTTCTCACCGAGATATACATGTGGTTCAACAATGTTGCATATTTCATTAATCGGGACGTGTCTTCGGGTTTCCACCAATTTCGATAACCACATTTATCTTACTCAGGTCTCCAAGGAATGTTATCACCGTTGGTACCCTGGCCGAAATTGGGCATAAATTGTTGCCACCATCACCAAGTTCACCTGGCCCGGAAAACGAGCTTGTATTTCGAAACAAAAGTTGTTGTTTATTTAAACGTAACTTACCCCCACAAATGGTGGAGAGATGCGCATGCTAAAGACACCACAATGTCAAAAGCAATGTGGTGTGTCAACGAAAATAACTGAACGCTTATCTTTACACACAGGTAGTGAAGCAATTAGTGAGTTTGTCCAACTGTAAAGTGTTGAAACGTACTTATGTGGATTGCAATCTACAAAAGTCTGAAAAATGAGGGAACGTGAAGGAGATTCAAACTTCGTATCTAGGAGGCACTCGCTCACCCTCGCTCGCCACATCGTAGATATGCTCTTGATAGAAATAGACGCTGAAGTATGCTACGTATGACTGGAATCACTCACGCTGCAACATTCATCGATTTTTTTGATGACCAAACAAAACGTTTTGGTAAAGCTGATGCAACAACAGGGGAGTTGTTTCGAGACAGGCTGTCTATCCATGTAGTTTTTAAAGTTGCAGAAAGCAATACAATACAAATCCTGTCACCCTGCACTCCAATACAGAACGCATTTAGCGTGACAAAGGACTGATTCTTTTTTGTACGCACGCTCGCAGGTCTTGATCAATGACACTAAATATTGTTTCGCACCAATTACGCAATATAGAAGTAGATAAAAGCAAGCTTTTTTCACATGAACATGAATATAAAAGTGCCGCAAACGTCGCTCTTTCACATATTTATACACTTTCATGAGTTGCGCAGGAGGAAACCTGAAAGTTTTACTGAGGAAAAATTAGGATAAAAGCTTGTTCGAAAAAAGTCGAAATTAAAAGTACGATCTTGTTCCAAAAATATATATATATATTTTACAGTTGAGGCAGAATGACTATGTGCTTACCATAACTTCATAAATAACAACAAAAAGTCAATTTTTTGCATTACAATTACCACGTCCAAGAGTATGCTTCAAAGCATTTTACAATATCCTACAAGCACATAGGATTTCAAGCAAGGCAATAGTAAAACAAAACAATTTTAATTTTTCCGGTTTGCTTGGAACTTCCTGTCGCAGCATGCAAATCTCGTCGTTAGCTTTGAACGCTTTGAAACAAGCAAACCATTTGCCAACATCTGTATGAATATGAGAGCCACTGGTTCAGTATTTCTCAATGGCCAAGTGCTTTGCAACCCCATCGCCTTTACAAACGCATTCACAACCTGTACCTGCAATTTGAACGCGCAGTGCATTCCTCGCCTCATGACCGCTTCGACATACGTCAGGCTCAACATATTGTATGGTTTGTCTTCGTCCGAATGCTCGTGCTCTTCGTGCTCCTCGTCAGTTATGAGACCATCTAGTGCGAGGTTCATACAGCGTTCACTCTGCGTTCAAACACCAACGGTTGTACATTGTGTTCAAGTCAAAAGCAAAATCAAAGACTTGTGTCATTCAACAGTTGCAGCTATGTCATTGCTCATTGCTTGAGCCACGATAAAACAGCAGGATAGCATGCTCCACTCTTCGCTTTAAGCTTACGTTAACAAAAGTATCTTATAAACAGTACTTTCTCAGGCCCTTCTGGTGGCAAAACATGAAAGCAGGTCAAAAAAGCTGGCCAAAGTTTTGATAGTTAGGTACAACTATCTTCGTCAGGGCGAAAACGAATCCTGTTTTTGTTTTACCGCCAGTAGAGCCTAAGAAAGTACTGTTTACAGAAGTCCTGGCGTCGCCGAAACAGAACGAAAATAGCTTATATTGTCGAATACTGTTTTTGCGCCGAATCTAACGAATTTCTGGTCATGGCTGCAGTCAACCGAACGTGCAACAGTGCAGTCAGTCTTGCTTTTTGCCAATGCATCGGCTGCAAATGCAGATCGTAAATTAAACTTTGTAACTAGGACGTACTGGTCCACCTTCAACAAAGCTGCGGAATCCTTTACGCTGTAAATCTTACGGCAACAGACAAAAAATAGATGCTTACACCCAAAGGCACAGCTCGTATCATATACAGGCCCAAATCGAATGCCACATCAAGGTGTACGTCATACGCAGCGTCGTAATGGTTGGAAACATTCAGGGAGAACTCTATCAGCCTCTTCTTGCCGAAGATGACCTGGCTGGCTGGCCCACTCTTCACAGCTGATATCTTCAGGTCGCAACGGCAAACAACCTCCTTGCAAAGCTTCGCAAACGATATCTGCAAAACAACGCACAAGATATCATGAGAAGTTGGCAGTAAGTGTTTCTGATTTTTCAACCGTTTTCAAAGACTTTGCTATAACTTTACGGGATAAATTTTGTGAAGTTTTTTAAAAATAATTATACCGAACGCTTTGCAGCGCAGAAAGACTATCCGCTTTCCCAAATGACCATGGTGGCCTCTGCAGTGGCACCGTTTTGAGTAACTGCGCCTATTTTGAAATGAGTAAGATTTTCTGATTTTCGTTTTTATTTTCATGAAAATTACAAACTGCCTATGAAAAGATTTTAAAATTTTACACAATTTTCGTAGTTAGAGCAACGCAAAAACTACGCCAAGTGGCTTTAAAACAATCACAGTAGAACCTGCAGTGTTGAATACCCTTTTTCTTTTGATTATTTCAGTAACAGATCACGTTGCCTCTTCACGCTATCTACTCTTGAATTAAATCAGCAAAACAAAATTAAACATTCAGAAAACCCAAGATTTTTGTGAAACAGTGGAAAACATTGTACTGGCAATCTCAATTTTCTCAATTGCGTCTGCTGAATCCGTTGCCATGAGCTCAAAAACGTACAACAAATGCCAAAACAAAGCGCACTACGCATAGTTCGAAGGTGAACTGTGGATAGGAAGTTACAGAAGGTCCAAAACAAAGTTAGGATTTATCCAGTGAAAATTTCCACAGAATTTTGGAAGCATTATTTTATTAGAGAATACACATTTCCAGAAGTCTGTGGTTCCAGGTCTTGTATCAATATGTCCTTCTGCTACTCGGACCGTATGGTCCAGGATTTGGTGACAATTGTGTTGCAAAGGAAACAACATTTCTTTTATTTTTTATTTAGCACACAGTACGAATCGCATAGATGGCTGTAGCAATCTCGTTATGATAAAGATTCAGCCTCTTTCAAGAGTCAAACTAAAATGGTGCGGAGTTCTTTAATAGAAGTAGGTCGCTAAATGGTTGTCACACCAAAGCATTTGCTTATTATTCGGACGACGGCAACTGGCAGCACCCCTCAGCCTAAACTGCCTTTTTCGCCGAGGCGCGTGGGGTTTATGCTTTCATTGCAAGTGCGCTAAAATGCGAAGATTTATCATGGGTAAAACCGTATGAAAAATCTGTTTGTTTATCGTTTGCGTACAGCCTGCTGCGTATTTCGTGCGGAACAACTGATCGTACTAAAAGCCTACTTTGCCTGCACTTGTGAACGGAAAGTTCGATTGTTGGCAGGTAGGCATTCAATCCTCCTGATAGGCTACTGGCGAAGCAGCAGTGACTTGTTTTGAAAACAACGTCAATGAAGTTGACAGCTCACCGACATCACGCGTTGCGAAAGCAAGTTTTCCAACCTTTCTCGACGCAACCACATTCACTGGCCTGAAGAATGCTAAGGTAGGCCTATAGTAAACCTAGTGCAATTTGGCGACGATCAAGACAATAATCGAGGTTATCCGTAGACGTCACTGAAGTAGGTTTTCGTATACAGTGTTACTGTTAACAGCCATGCGCGTAATACATCTGCTACAGGTTTTATTCTGAATGTTGGTAGAAATCTTGTGATCACCGACGCCAAAGCGGAAGTAATTGGTGAAATACTACGGCTTTGCGGTCTGCTCTGCGATGGGGTACGAGTACTTTTCTCAACAAACATGCCCACTCCATACGGAACCAATTGCCGGTATATTAGTACCGTTATTGGGACAACGGTGGACCGATCATCAAACTTTGCGGTAAGAAAGTGGGTGTTGTCCCACTGAGCTGCCACACCCCCACGAGCAAACGTCTATTCATCAAATGTTTCATAGTTAATTGCGTTTTGCGAACGTTAATGCGCTACATTTGCACACGTGTCATGTGCCAGCGCAAAGAAATATCGACTAGCATGCCACGAAGTGTGCGATATCCGGAACGTAACATGCGTAATCCGTCACGTCGAAGAAGTAAACATGCCAGATGGAGCACTAGCGGCAGTGTGGTGCAGTGTTTCAAGCGAAACACTATTGATTTTTCCGCACGTTACCGCAAGTCAAAGTTTCAGTTTTCCAAAGCCGGTCCATTGCGCTTTGAATATTACGCTCAATGGAATAACCACAAGCAGAAACTGAATGCGGTGGACTACTGGACTGTTGTTGAACAGTGCCATTCGTTTTGCTTGAAACTCGCAAATTATCGATACACCCAAAATCGCATGGACGTCCCTGGTAAAACAGTATCCACGTGGGAGTTCAGACAAATCTTATTGCACGACATGACGGAACTTTTTCAGACGTCTGGCTCGCTACATGAGATTTTCCTTTTTTGGCTTAGTGGCAAATCATTTCAGATTTTCAAACATTTGGATCTTACCAGAACTGGCTCGGGCTCGTTGGGGACCAATTTAGTTCTGGTAAAATCCGAGCGCTTTGAAAATAAGAACTGGCTTTCTGCCGTGCTTTTCTCTCCATGTTTGAGGATGCAGACTCGCGCTTTTAATATGTGACAGAAACTGAACGGAAAAAAAAAACTGTGAAAACAACAACAAGAATTATTTTCGAAGCTTAACCTCTACTGGGTTAGTACAACTCGCTTGTGGTCATGCAACAACAAAACAAATCGTTTTGCGAACGTTTGTTGCAACCAGTGGCGTCTCGCTTGTTGGGGACAGGGTATCCCAAGCTTTTGAACAATAAAAGCCAGCAACCATATAAACAGACGTGGAAAGTAAGAGCCTGCATATCGAACGTTTTTTTTTCTTGCTTTTCCCAGGCGCAAAAATTTGACCTGTTCACTTTTTGTCCTACCCTTTAATTGGAGGAAATATTTGCCGAAATTTTTCTTTAAATTTTGATCTCATGTATGACGTCACCAAATGTTTCGCAAGCACGACACCCGTGTGTTCAACTGGTTCATCATGCGCTTAAGTCTTGAAACAAAATGGAAGTGTAGATCTGGACGATACCGTAGTGAAAGAGTGTTTTTAAAATCTTCCTTTCCCAATATTACCTGTGTATTGTACGTTAATTCTCAAGGTGAAAGTTAAGTCAGGATACGTCGACGTATACCTGTGTTTCTACGGGCTTTACATCAAAAGCGTCAAAAATGGCTGTTTTCGATGACGACTTCCTTCGTTTTCCAGACATCTGGTAGGAAATCCGAATCGTTATTGGAGTCAATTGATTGCGGACCGGCAACTGTAACAAAACAACAAAAGACATGTGAAGCAATCAAAGAGCAGCGGAGCTAAATATGCATGGAAGCGAAAGCAACGCAATGAATGCTTCAACGCAGAAAATACGTCAAAAAAGGGCAAGCAATCGGAAATGGTAAAGGCCTAATATGGGCGATGGAGCCGTGTGAGCGAAGCCACAGAAAACGGGTGACGCACCTTTGCGCGTAACAGGAGCGAGCGACAAGTCGTTTTATTGGTGATGATCTTCACTTCTCCGTAGTCTTTTTCAAACTCGGCGCGCTTGTCATGTTTGGAATAGGCCACATCGCTTGAAAGATTGTAGCTGATGGCTGTGGGTATATAAGGCTTGAAAATTACCGTTTTAGGAAAGTGTTATAAAGTTAAAAGCTGTGTATTATTGAAGCATTTTTTCGCTGGAATTACAGCCAGGTCTAGCATTTCTGTAAGACATTGAGGACAAAACTTTATTTCGGGACAACAAATTAATAAAAGAACTAATGCATTTCCAGAAACTCCTTGCCCTAAGCCACAGTTAAAGTTCAGTTCATCTTTCAGATAAAAAAGATGACCCAGACGCATTTACTAACTTTACATACGGGTCTGCTAGGAAATAGTGAATAGAGAGTTACTTCTGATTCAACGCAATATATTGTGATTCACCATTAATCACATAGTCCAGATTCTACTGTTTATGGGAAACCAAACGATTCAAATATATCAACATGTTAAATTTTGTTCGGTTACGATTAACTGTTGTACGTTGCCTGATCCGTCCAGAGCAAGTATCACGGTCTTAATGCACTCGATTCATCAAGCCATAACCTAACCAGTTTTATGGTTTATTGCTTTTCTTCATTAAAATCTACTCTTTGCACATGCAATTCCAACACTGATGCAAGAGCACTCTCAAAAAACTGAAACAATAAAAAATGTTGGCGGGCAACACTCACGAACTGTCGATGCGATATCTCCGGAAGCCATCAGCGAAAAGCAAACGGTGATGCTGCTGCAAACAGCACTTTGATTGTCGCAGAGGGCAGAATAACTGGCTGAAGGCGTGGTAAGGTTGAAGACGTCGGGATCGGCTCTCATCACCACTTTGCTGTGTATCACTGGTCGAACGTAAAGCACAAAAACCTTGTCGCTTCCTGGAGCCCCGACCACGATATCTGCGCACACAAAGTTTTCAACTTGTACGCAGCAGTAACTCGTTATACAACTGGTAACGTGAGGTTCCTTATGGAGTATGGAGCAACTTTCTTTAATGTTTTCGTTCGGCTTCACGTAAAGTTTGCAGCGGTTTTTACAATTTCTGTTTTTGTGCAACATATACTATTTACGTCAAACTTTTGGGTTGGAAAACTTGGATTTATGATGAGCGGATGTTTGACCAACCGGCTAAGTGGTATTGCAGCCCCATTGCTGCGTCGCCCTGAGCCAGCCAAAGAGAGGGTCGAACCGACAACCCTCTGCGTAACAGCAATATAGATCCCCCGCTCGACCAGGTTCACTCTTAATGCTGTTACGAATTTAACGTTATATGTAGCTAATCACCACGCTACAGCGGACTAGGGTGCAGAGCGCATGCCAGGCTGGGTTCGAATCCAGGTCGGGTCAAAGCAAACGAAGACATGAAAAACGGTACTTGTGGCCTGTCCAGCCTCGTGATCGGTAATGGATGGTGCAAGGGAAAGCTTCACGCGCGGTGCTGTCGTTGGATTGTCACCAGCGCAGCATTCATCGGGAAAGTAACCACGTGATCTACGGCCCAGAATAAGCAGAGATAGGCGCCCGCAGACCACACGTGACACTCCGAAAGGGTAAAAAACGGGTACAATGAAACGTTCATTCTTTTAAGCTTTACCATCTGCTTCGGCGCCCAACAAACCACCTGAGACACTAACAGTATTACTGAATTTGTAAATGTAAGAACTACAAGCACGTGAGTTTCATTTTTTCACTCAAAGCTTTGCTATTCCTTTATCTCTTCTCGTGATGGAAATTTGTAAAATCACACAGATTTTGAAACATACCAAAAACATTTCGAAGTCGCATTAGAAACAACAACGCTTGATGCAACATGGTATCATTTGAACGGATGGGTTTGCTTTGTTTTCTCTAACCACATAGATCCTCCGTACTTTGCGATGTGAGGTGGTAGATGTGTGCATGGCGCTTTGTATGGTGAAGTAGAGCTCTTTATGAACAAAATGCGGAGCTTGAAGGTAAGTACTCATACCGTCGTAGCCATTGCCATCAATGTCGAATCCAGTTTGCAGCGAAAAGCCAAAGAATACTGGGCTATTCTTCTTCTTCTGTGATGCTAGGATTATCTGGCTTGGCTTCAATGAGATTCCAGTGTCAGGTCGTCCGTTGTAGACCAGTATCGCACCTATATGTACATTTGAGAAATTTGCTGATATTTTCAATCGTGCCCCAGCTTTTAAGCGTTTTCAAAAATCCGGATAGTCAACACATTTGAACGTTGATTAACAGGATTAAAAGAGGTAATACACACTCTGCTAGGCTATCGTTATTCACACCAACTCGTTTGATCTACAAAGCAATTGTGCGGAAAGCAAAAACTTCGGCGTGTCGCCTGATAATAGAACAGTTCGCATTTTCAGAGTTTACCTATAATTGCGTGAGGATAAACACGCAGTTTTGGCGCGTTCGATCTTCGCACACCAGCATCCACCACGAAATTCAAAATTTAATTTTCGGCCTTGCAACTGGTGAAGTGGCGGTCTGGTATTACGTGTGATTGCAGAAACTCTTTCACCATGAGTCCAGTGTAACTACGTTTTGAGAGCCGTGTAAAGAAGCAAACTAAAAACCGCGTTTAGAGACCATGATTGAAAATCAAAACAGGCGAACACTGCGGATGACTTCAAGCTGCTCGCTAATGCCAGGGTTAAACAAACACAAACACGTACAGTCAGGCAGGAAAACAGCCGTGCGTGGTACAAGACAAACAAAGAAAGATCTGTGTTCACCTCAGGCAGTATAGGAGGAAGTGTGCTTTAATATTGTTAGCGAAATTAGCAGCAAATATTTGGTTGCTTCGGACACCAGTTTAAACACCCTAATAACAAATGCCTACTACAGCCACGAAAAAAACATCATTCATAACAAGAGAAGCCCCACACACCTACGGTGGCACGTTTGTGAAATGTGAAACTTTGCTTTATTTAAAATTATCGCAAAAAATGTTTTTAATAAAACAAACTTTTCAGTTTTGCTATAAACTGCTGAAAAAATCTCTCACAAAAATTTTTTTCAATTGACAAATTCTTTGATATTAAATGCGAAATATTTTCTCAAAAAAACTATTTCATCTTATTTCGTGAAAACAATTTTTCACAGAAAATTACATTTTGCAAAATATTTTTTCCAAGAAAACTTTTCATGACGAATGTTTTTAGTTTACTGTGCCAAACTCCGCAAATGAAGTGCATCCCATTGAAGTATGCGAATAAGCCGTATTGCCACCGAAGTTTTCCCAGCTGTCAAAACACTGAAGGCTGGGAAGGCTGCATGTTGTGATGTAATCCGACTTGAAATGCTTGCTATCTTAAGCAGAGGTGTTCTTTGGCTGACTCGTGTGTGTCAAGAGGTCTGGTGTTTTGGAAGGGTGCCGAACGATTATTAAACTGGGATGAACATCCTCATACACAGGAAGTGAGACAGAAGGCAATGCACCAACTGTCGGGCACTTTCTATGTCTTCCTGGAAAAGTCTATGCCAAACAATGCCGCGAAACAATTGAACCTAAGCTGGAGGATACTCAGTGCAGTTTTCGTCCTGGCCCTAACACTACAGAGCAAATTTTCACTCTACAAAATTTGTCGAGATTTCTTGGGAGCGTGCAAAGATATTCCACTTGTTTTGTCAACCTGGAAAAAGCATGTGACTGGGTGCCTCGGGAAAAACTTTGGGGGGCGTTGCGACAGTGCAGTGGTGACGGCCGCCTGTTACTGGTCCTCGAGTCAATGCTCAGAAGTTTGTGACCACTTCGGTGGAGTTAAATCACAACCGTTCACAGTCGGTGTTGCACCCTTCATGTTGGAATGGTAGTTACGAGTGACGGAAGGAAGAACAAGGAGATTGATCCACGGATTGGGAAAGAAAACACTGTATTGCGCGCGTTTTGTTTTGCCGCCTACAAACGGTCACAAAACGGGAGCTTTCAAACAACGCAAAGCTGTCAGTTTTGAAATCGGTCTTTGTTCCGATCCTCACCCACGGTCACAAGTCTTGGGTAATGGCCGAAAGCGTGCTATTTCAAGTACAAGGGACAGAACTGGGATTTTCACGAAGAGCTCACGGCGTGAGACTTCGCGAATAAATGCGTGATGTTTAGTAGAGATTTCACGTGACCAGAAAGCCTCACAAAAGATCGCCGAGGCGAGTCCTGGCCACACCTGCAGGGAAACAGCCCAGAGGTCGACCAAGGACTAGGTGGTGTGATTATATCCCCGACCTTGCTGAGTCCTGTCTTGGCGTGTAGCCAGCAAAACTAAGAAAGGTTGTTGAAAACCGTGAAGTATAAGTCAACCTAGGGTTGCTTCGCCTGTGACCCTAGTAGGATTTTTTTCGCTGAAATGTTTCGGTCATTTGTCTCACAGTTGTATTAAAACTAGCCATAAAAGTGTTTTTAGCCTATATTTTCATATATTCTGACCGAAATGACTTTATTTTTCTCCGTAATTTCAAAAATCTTTCGGTCTGTGACCGAAAAAAACCCAGGACCCTAACCAGTGGAAAAGCAGATGTGAAAATGAATGGAAATTATGAAAAATTTGGTTTCTTCTTCAGTATGCTGTTACGCTTTCTCTCAACGAATTCTATAGTGTTTTGCAATAATCTACTAACCTAAGCCTAACTTATCAAGTACTGCAAAATGGGAAGGAATCTTTCTGTCAATTATGTCAGAGTAACCAGTTTATGCAACACTTGAATTTACAGCATGCTTTATTCGCAGTCTTCAATGGGGAACATACCATTGGCGGCGTTGGACACAGTTTCAAGAGAAAAAAATCGTCATGACCTTTTCCTTGGAAAAGATATTTTCGCGAAAATGTTTTTTTGAGAAAAAAAAATTTTATTTTCAAAAAATTTATTCTCTGAAATTATTTCTTAAGAAATAAAATATTTTTTGTGAAAAACAAAATTTTGCAGTGATTTTTAAATATAACAAAACGTTTTACAAATTGAACATTTTCTACAGAAAATTCAGGGTGAGGTTAACTTAACTTCCTATATATGACCTGCTGAATCACCTCCGAATGGCTCTGTATCTACGACATTTCTTTATAATTCAACAAAAATACTTTTTCTTTGATGAGTAACATTTTTTGTATCCAAGTTTAACATAAAAGACTGTTTTACGTTGACGTTGAAAATTCACATGAAAGTTTAGAGTACTTCTGTCCACAAGCCATCAACGTTAACAATTTTACAAACCACCCCTTAAAAATAACAACATAAACTCGTCAGTACAAGGCAATACGCTTGTACAGCACGTTTCAATGAATCACTGCTGTTGTAACATAACCAATGTGAGTCGCCATGAAACACAAAGTAGAACAAAAAGCTGTAGAATTGCTTTGCAGATATGAAAATAATTTTCTGGAAGCCAACAGCGACACTTTTTCGCTTTCTTCTACCCACCGCCGTTGTTTTTGATCACCAGCCATTTCGCACTCTGACAGCAAACCTCAGTTGCCGTTAATTGGCAATTAACTTATCAGCAGGTGCAGGCTGAACATCAGTCAGATCATCTTCAATCGCTCATTGTTCTCCACTCACCATCACCGGTAGACGTCGACGGTGCTCCCACGATGATGTCATTAAATCCGTCTTTGTTTAAGTCGCCGGCAGCTGCTAGCGAAAACCCAAACCTCGATCCCGATTGGTGCGCGCCATGCAGAACGATTTCAGAGGGTTGCGTAGGTTGTCCTGACGGGTCGGTGGCTGGAAACAAGTTTTCAGGTGTATTTTGCGATACACTAAAATTTCTCAGTTCTGGCCCTTTCCGTTTGCCAACCATAATTCAGCCATCCAAACTAAGCTGAAACGTTTGACACCACGCTCACTCCTGGATCAAGGAACAGTCACGCCAGTGAAAAAATTGATTAGTATGGCTGATCATATATTTGACTCAAAAACGTTACGAAGAAGGTCTTAACGCTTTAGTTTAAATGAGGTAATCAGCATCACATGGAAGTTACTTCGAACTATGCAATTATTGGTGAAGAATACCACTCTGATATCAACAATGACACTTCTTACTACCTGACACATACACAAAGACGAGGCCTTCGTCCTGGTGTTCGTCCATGAAAAGAGGTGCTCCCACAAATAGTTCGTCTATTCCATCGTTGTTCGTGTCTGTGGTGCACAAACTGTGCCCGTAATAACTTCCCATCTGCTTTCCACGGTGCTCTCTGATCACCATTTTAGAGCTGTATTTCGCTACAAAAAGGAGGAAACGTCAATTAGATTTATGGTTAAATTGTTCGGTGACGCGGTAACCCTGCAGTAATCACTTAGGATTTATCTTAATTTTATCGAAAGCGGTTAAATGCAGTGCATGCTAAAAAAACTGTATCTCTATTAAATCCAGAGCTTTGTGTCTGTAACCCTTTGCTATAGTGGCTCCACTTCACCTCGGTATTCTACTGAGAATGAGGATAACATTTCCTACCGATTAACAATTGCAATCAATAGACAAACCAAAGATGAAAATGTCAGCCACCTGAAATTTTTCACACAAGGTGAAGCATTTGTACTGATTTGACAACCTTTTCACGAAGTAAGAGAACCAAGCCGGTCGCCAGAATTTGACGGTGAGAAGAGGCCAAACATCACACGACAGGGTCACAATGCTCTAATTTACTGTAGATTCGAATACAAGTACAAAAATGGGAATAAGAGTTGAAAATGTGACAACCCAGAAAATCGGGATCCCTGCTGACGATGCACCCAAAGCCAGCTTACCTGAGAAGTTGCTGATACGAATCACGAATACACTGCCGATGCTCAGCATTCGAGGGGCGCCCACCACTAGATCACGGTGACCATGCTCTACCAGTATCCCGGATGTGAGAGCGTACCTGAAAATCGTTAGCCGCAAGTGCTCAATAATTTCTTGTTTTGGAAACTAATCCACAGCAGAACCAAGGCTTCAATGCTGCGCTTCAACGTATCTGACAACTTTCATGAGGACAACATGACCCAGAGAAACAACAAGCACATCATGGCGTATGATGTCACTACGCAACAACTGTGTTCTTTGTAAATCAGAATGGTGGCCTTGTTGTGAAAGCTTAAGTGATGCCACTTACGCCTTCACAACAACGCCACCATCCTGGTTTGCTGACAACACGACTTATTGCAATGCTTTGTGACATCACACTGTGCTGGTGAATTCTGCCCAAGCAATGAAAATACGATTTTTATTATCATCCCGAGAAGCAATCATCACCACAGCGTGGGTGTGATGTCACAAAGCAGCGCAACAACTTTTGTTCTTAGCAAATCTACAGCATAAGCCGTTGAAAGGTATTCAGCTGAACAGTTTTCCGCAGGGTGTGCGACGCCAAGTGGAAGAACAGGACAAATAATGAGGTTATCTTGCACAGCATGTCTTTGCACACCGACCATACCTCCCTGTTAAGCCATCTCTAAACAAGGCACTTCGCTCTGGCTTGGTAACGTCCAGCCACTGTTCTGAGTGTCGTTTACCCAAAAACATTTTCTACGCTAAACTGCGCTCCCGTACTCGAAATGTTGGCTGATGTTTGTTTCAGAGACGTTGCAAAGGAAGACCTGCGGCAGATCAAAGCCCCGTCCTCTGATTGGGAAACAGACCGAAAAACGTTTGGCGAACGCGCACTTCCTTTGTCAAAGCCACCTGGAGATCGACTCTCACCATTATCCTGAAAATGATCATCCTCATTCTTAGAGTATCTGCCGCATTACTATAACTGGTAAATTTACAGAAAAAGATCCACCAGTTTACATTTCGTAAACGCGTTATTGTAAAAGACACATCATGCTTGTCGTGTCCATAGAAGCGCCATAAATGGTTCAGTTTTGCTAAACCGAGTTGTTTTTTTACACCTACGACAAATCTTGTGCACCAAAGTAACGCACGGTGTGTATGCTTGATAATAAAATTCTGCATGTTATGAAAGCAGGAAAGGTTTGAAAACGCGCGTGTGATCTCGATTAATTACGATCCACATGGAAAAAGTGTAGCCGGTACGGCCATGAACACTTCTTTCAGAAATTTCGATAATTGCATTTTGGTAGTAGTACTGTATTTCAGGGGCGGCCAACTTGTCTTCGACTGGGATCGACTAGAAAATTTCTTAATAACTCGAGATCGACCGGTCGGTAATAAAGTCACAAGTACAATAAGTCATAAAATGCAACGTTGTTCATTTTTATGT